>JAAUYG010022444.1_pt1 | contig 12069 bp, 9 predicted proteins | sample 7278091 | NCBI WGS metagenome assembly JAAUYG01 (sample SAMN14350201, study PRJNA611818) | marine sediment metagenome | isolation source: surface marine sediment (0.6m) | place: French Polynesia: Moorea | collected 2018-08 | reverse complement strand
AGAGTTTTCAATTACAAATGCGTTTAAATTGGCTGGGCGAGTTTAGTATGATCGATAAATGATGTGCCCCCTGTATTTGTTTGCCTGTGAAATCGAACACAACTTATACACCATCAGTCACAAACGGTGGTCAATGCATTTAGATGCTCAATTGAGTATGCATGTAGTTTCCCACACACTATTTAGTCGGGAGATAGCCAGACCTTCCGAAGGCCAAACTGATAGCCAGAGAATAAGAAAAGCCGGACTGAATTTTATAATATTTTATAAAAGGACTGGTGATGTATATGAAATACATCTAGGGGGGCCGGTTGAAATAAATACAATTTACCATTTTTACATAGATTTTTTGTCGTAGCGGATTTATGTAATTTTTAGTCAAGGTTTTCCAAGGTATGCCGGTAGACTGACTGTGTGAGTTGAAAGAGCGAAACATCACAACACATAGCCGGCTTACTGGCGTGCTGGGACGGGTGCATGTGGTTCCAGCCACATATGAAAAAGATTTCGCAGTGGGAAAGGGGAAAAACTTTGGTGACGGCTGTTGCTGCAGGGACTCTGGGTGGTACTGCAGGGGTCCTTTAGCGCAAGATGAATGACCACCCAGTGTATATGTCCATGATTGGAGCTGCTACATCCTTTGGTATCAAAGCCCCAAGAACTATTCTGTCAGTGTCAGCTTGATTTATGACCGAGAGGGGAAGAAGGTGCCCGATGACCATTGGATCATATTTTTAAAAACTTTTCCGCGCGCATTGTCCAGTCAAGCAGGACGATTGTAGAGACCTGTATATGCGGGAGCGGTCGCTGAAAACCATCCTTGCCGACGCACGTGCTGCCATAGGAATGGGGCGGGTGCAAACAGGTGGCCGCGTGGACCGTTGCAGACGATATTGGAATATGCTAAATAATACACGCATGGGGTAAAAGGCTATTTTGAAGCCCTCGTGATCACCCACTGAAACCAAACACCTTTTAGATTTAGAGAGGGTGGGGGAAGAAATGGCAGGGGTACTTAATTACATATAAATCATATTCGTGTGTGGAAGTGGTTCTCGGAATGCCAGGAATATGCCTTCCTAAACGCTATTTAGTCAGACTGTAGGTAGCCAGACATTCCGAAGGCAACAGTGGTAGCTAGGGAATAAAGAAGTCGGACTGCAGGGGTGATCTAGGAATGCCAGTAGTGATGTTTGAAGATTTATGAGAATATAACACAGGTTTCATTTAGCAGTCAGTTCTTGTAATTCCGTCTCTGTGAAATTTCTAACCGTTTTCATGGCTTAGATGGCGCCCTTCAGGGCATAGTTAGGGTTAAGGTGTATGGGGTTGCAGATGGATGTCCTGGCAGTAAGGCGCTAACATCTGGTGTACTAAGTCTATTTTGGGGGGACTCACAGCTCTTTCACTTTGAAAATAACCATTGTATACTTTAATTGATCAGATCACCTTGTCTATCCCTATGGTAAGGAATGATTTAGTCCTTTAGTTTTGCGGCCTGTAATAATCCAACCCTTTGCTTGCTAATAAAGTACACCTTTACCTTACCTTTAAAGTCACACTCACAGTGTTTGCACTTCGATTTTGATACCAAAACTATTTTTTATAGCATACACTTCCAGGGGGTTAAAGATAACGCTTCTCTGTTAATTTCCTTTCTGCTCACAACGTATGCATATAAACAAACTCAGAACTTTCTTTATAAATGTCCATTACACTACTTTTTCCCTTTTCGCCTATTTCCAAACTTCCGCCGTATGTAATGCTTATTCGCAATATTAATTAAAAAAACCTTCTGAAATAAAAAAATACCTGGCATAAAAAACAGCAACATATGGAAAGATTTCGTGTGTGGACTTTGATTAGCTGCCTTAGAAACGCAAGGTGAAGATTTGAAACACAGTCAAACCTGCTCTAAAGACTACCTGTATATAAAGACCACCTTCTTATAAAGACCGCATTTTATAAACCCGCAGGGGTATAGTTTTCTTGTTTTTGAGCCTGCTTATATACATCGATCTACTGTGTATAAGGACAACATTTTGTTGGTCCCTATGGTGATCTTTATATATAAGTTTCATTGTATGATATCCTAACTCTTTGAAACCACTGCATGATCGAATTTCTACTCTTAACTAAAGCCATTCCAAGACTCAAAATTTCATTGAATCATCCCAGGAAGCCAGGTATGGAATATATGGAGTCAGCCACTTGCACAATCCTTCACGTAAAATCCAGTATATCTAACTGTAACCTCAAACTGTTTGTTCCCTGATAATACTAAAGTGTCAATTTGGCGCAAGCCCAATTATAACCACTGAGTGAGTTCTCTGTGTGTTTTCAGCAACTAGAACATCTATAGAATAGGTTGAATATCAAGGTCTGCTTTTTAATTACTGGACATGTTTCGCCATTCCGCTGTTCGGCCATTTACTCTAGACTTGTTGGCTGGGAAGTATAGCTAGCACTGTACTTAAATTGCTAGACTCATGTGCTATTGAATTCGGTTTCCATCTTTCAGGGTGCAAGGCAGAGTCGCTTTGAAATGTTATGCAGATCTGGCTATGTTTCTAAAGGGGTTTGATCTGCAAATAGCCACAGCCTCATAGGTGAGCAAAACAATCAGGAAAACCATTAACTGTACTGAACACAGCCGACCTGGGTTTTAATAACCGTGCCTATTCTCTAAGAATCCCATTGCCGCTGAAAATCAAGCATTTTCCATTGCTCGGTTATCACAGAGTTGTTTGTCATAAAGGTTTGAGGACACAATGCGTTGTGACAAATGTCGCAACAGGTTTTTCGTCTCCCCGTGACGTAAGGCAACACCATTTTCTCTGCCCGGGGCTACTGCTCTGTCTTTTATATTCATTTAGTACGTCCTTATAAAGAAGCGGGAGCCGGAGTCTAGTATACAGTCCTTCTACCACAGAAAACCACAGCTCCGTCTCCAAACGACTGTAATAACGACAGCACATGCAGCCGGATCAAAAAGCGAAGGCGTTGACATAGGACGGTTGGGGAAAAACACGAGTCGCTTTCTAACAATTCCTCCCATCTGTAATTCACTGTAAAATGCACACAAACACTGATGTCCTTCCCATTAGCCCAGTCCCTTAAGAAAGGCCGCCGGTGCCCCCGTGCCGTGCCCTGTAATCTGACTGGGCGGGCCAGGCACGGCCCCGGGGCGCACTCTGCCTGCCCGGCCTCCCATCACTATCAATGGCACTCCGGGGCTGGGGTAAATACCCCAGGCTGCCTCGGACTATTACAACGTCCTTCCGCTGCCAGTGGCGGGAGACGGCTGCCATGCAAATACTTGGTATTTATATGTTAAACGGTTGCCATATCCCCCCGCGGAAAGACAACCCCACTTATAAGTCGAAACAAGCGATTAAATGGACCCACCTTTTTCGAGCAAGCGGCATCAAGGGCCACTTAGTTTGAGGATACCAACAGCCCCTGAAAGGGCTACAGAAATGAGACATGTGCCGGGCAAATAATCTTTTCTCGCCTCCGATGAATGTCTTGAATAAAGGGAAACCGGGAGGCGCTGTTGTCCGCCAACCGGATATGTCGTGTGCGGTTGCCCGGTATCCTATTCAAGCATCACGTGTTGTCCAGAAGATTTGGTTGAGGACCCCACACAACACCACATATGGACCATACCAGGGGCGGGCCGTGTGGCAGTTGCTTGCCTGGTAAACGCGGTCCAAATCAAACACCAGGCTGCCCTTTTTAAAACGTTCTCACCTTTTTGATATGATATCGTTTGCGCCGCTAATTGTTCGCTCAGCAGATGCCGCACGACCGTGACTCGAGTCCACAACGGCGAGAACCAAAAAGGCCCGGTGCGATTGTAAGTCTGGTCACATTTGGCAGAAGTGCACTAGCAGGAAGAACACTACTGCATACCCTTCCAAGATTTTTGTCTCTGTATTGCAACACCCATCGACAGCCTATTTAAACTGTGTTCTTCTGTTAAAGTATATTAAAAAGCAACAACAACTAAATATTGCAAACTCTGGGTTCTGATAAAAAGGGGACACCGATATACGAAACCCACACTGAAATACCGTATTTAGTCTAGAGCAGAAAGCAGTTTTACAGCGTGCCATATTCAAACAATTTAAACCCGTACCGGCATGCCAGAAAGAACAGACACTGGGAAAAGGTGTGATGCTTCGAAGTCGCTCTTTTAAAAACGAGTTTTTGTTGGATCCGGTGTTTATGGCGATGGGCACACCTTCTGGGTCTTTTACAGCTCAGTGCAGAAGATCAGGAAGATTATAAAAAAAAACTGCCTCGTATAATTTGTGCGTGAAAAAGAGACTGGTACAGCACTTTCAGTAAGTGAGGTTCATCATCCAAATTCAAAGTTTACCCCCTCGTGAATGCAATCAGCCAAACGTGACTCGTGTGCACGCGACCATCAACTCAAAATGGCGCGAGGGTATCCGTGCTGTCAGTCTTGCATCTACATATCGCTCATAAAAATTTTCAAAGCGATACAAAAATGGCCAAAACTAGGCTGGAAACTGCACCCGCTCGTCATTTTTTTGTGCAAATGCGTTAGGTTTCTGTATTTATTTCTAATATCTGGGTGTTTGGCGAGTAGATATCTACACCGGGAGGTGTCAAATCTCCATATCGGGTTATCACTTAAATGCCGCTTTATTTTTATTTAGGAGAAAAGGTATGGAAGCATACGTAACACGTCACTATCGCAGCGTCCCGAGCCTGAGGCTGCATGCGGGCGACGGGGCTCTGTTTTTATTAAATCTCTCGTTCGGATCTCCCTGCTACCTGCCAGCCAGGGGTTAAGACGTCCACTCGGGAGCGTGTCCAGCCAGGACCCCCACCATCTGCCTCACCCCCGCCACAGAACAAAACCTTCACGTGCTCAATTGTGCGCATCGCAATAGATCTGCAATTCCGCCTTAGAAATTAAATTTAACTACGTGTTTGAGACGCGGTTGTGGTCGTCCGAGATGATTTGTCGCCCACAAAAGCGACCGAAGGTGGGCGAGCGTGCGACCCGCCTAGGTCACCCCCCTAACTGCGGCCTGGTAACCGCCTGGGGTTAGCCGAAAATTGGTGGCTACCCCCGACTTAACCCTCGAGACGGCCACCGGACTACGGAGGTTAGCTCAGGTCCAACTTTGCCCATTTCGTGGCAAGATAAAATCAGAGAAAAGGGAGGACACGTGTAAAAAATGAATAAAAATACTTGATATTTGAACGAAATATCCTCCCTATCATCCACCAACCCGCCCACCTTCTTCTTAGCTGTAGGTAATCTCCTATAATTATTGTAATGCAGCGGATTTGCGAAGGGAAAGGAATTTTTCCACGTGACTACCGGATTGAGCGGCATTCATGTGTTAAAATGCTCGATCTGTGCGTAGCGTGCAATCAAGCCTCTTAGCGTGATCAATCTAACCTTTTGTCATCCCAGATTAATCCTTGGGGACCCCCGAACGGCCTAGAGCACGCCCTTCCGCGGGCTCACTGCACGTCGTAATCAAGTTGTCGCCTGAGGAGCCTGCCCCTTCTGGCAGTTTGGAGACACCTGATTTTTTCTGGGGGCGGGGATTGGAAGGCCAAGTGGTGGGGCTTGGACTGGTGTGTCGGCCAATCGGGAAGCTTGGTGACAGTGTTTCAGCTGCTGGGTGACTTGTGAAGACCGGTTGACATGTAGCATGTGCTGGGCCCTCGCAGGTAGAATTGATAAGATGGTGGTGGGTTAGGTGGGGCGGTGGGGTGGGGGGTGGAGCTGGGAGACACCAGATTGCTTCTATCCCACCTTACAGTACACCCCGGGGCTCGGGGAGTATAAAACACCTTGGCAGCGCTCCCTCGGGCTTGAGCAGCCAGTGACGCCCAGTACTAGTATCTTAATATGATTGCTCTTTGCGATCGTCAGCCCTGAGGGTGGTTTGCTGCTGCAACCGCTGATGTCTTACTTTACCCTCACTGAGAAGGTCTCTGTGACACTAGCATAGATATCATAGCAAACTGCAGTACGCCAGTAGTTGAACGCAGGCGACCAAGGAAACTGCTCTGCTTGAATCGCCGAATTTGTGGTGTTAAACATTTCATCTAAGTACTTCTAGTTGATCTCCACCACCATGGCCACGTACCCTGTGGTACCAATTGCTTGCAGGCCGGGCTCTGAGACCTTCAGGAATCACTGGAGGCGTTCAACCTCCACCTCCATCAAGTCCACCCCAGAAGCCAGCGCTTCGGCCACCACCTCCAAATCGTCGCCCCCTCGGATCTGGAGGCCGTGTCCTGATCCCGAGGTGGAAGTCCCGAAGAAGGTTGGCAGCCAGGAGCCGGAGAATGGCCGCGAGAGTGGCGGGGTGAGGGTGGGAGTGAAAGCGGCATCACAGATCCCCCCACTCACCGTGGTCGGACCCTTCCAGCCAGTGCTACCCATCGGGATCAACGCCTCAGACGACTCCAAAACAGAACATTTCATTAAGGTAAGCCTTGGTTGGATGATGGGGAAATGCTGATGGTAACATATTATGACACAGAGAACTTTTCTGCAAGTGTCCTCAAACATTCTGTGAAATATTCCAAGAATGGGAATAACTTTATTTCACCTTTTATATAGTGTTTTAGCCCGCTGGTAAAAACGGGATATTTTCAGCTAATATCTTATATCATGCTGGTGTATCTGATTTATTCTATTTATAGATTCAGTTTTTTATTAACTTTAACTTCATATTAAGTCTTACCTACTTGCCTAGAATTGTGGATCAGCCCACATGCAGTTACTGTTGCGGTTTGTCTGAATTCTTTCTGAGAGATTCAAACATTTCATGATCTTGTTATTGCCACTGACGTCCCTTTGTCACGTGTCTATACTTTGAACTTAAGACATGATTTTCTAAAGAACATTTAGCCCTGTAGGGTCAGTAAACGGAGCTGGTTTGTGACGATCGATGAAGGAGTCTCTATGCTGTTAAATGTCCCATAGAGCATATACGTCATTAAAAATCTTTGTTACCGAACTCTTTAATGTACTAAATGATTTAGAGAAGAAACACAACAAAGTGTGCATGCAGAAGTTACCATTAGTATTCAGTGATATCTAGAATTTAGCGCATTTTGCTATGCCTTCAAAAAGCACATAAAACCCCCGATGGTGATGCTGGTGGAACTTCACATGCCAGAAAGCTAAACAAAATCTTAGTTCAAGACAACAGCTTGCGCTTGCGGCTAGCGATAGCATGCAGATCCATATGTAACGCCAGAGCTTCTTATCACAAAGGTTCGAAGCTGATAAAAGGTGAAGCCAGCTTGAAGCAAATCCATAAAATCAGATCTTGTCGCAGGTCTGTATATGTATGATAATTCTCTGGGAATGCTAGATGGTACAGATATTAACCGCCGTAGAATTTATATAGCATTGGACTAAAATGGCCGAAAATATTACAAACACGAAGTCGGACGTCTATAGTACCATGGCGGTCATTGCTCTCAGTTACTGAGAGGGAACGATATCGATGCTCTGATCTACGTCGATTGTCACAGTGTTGTCGAATTCCGTTCTGTAATATTCTATTATTATTCTGTATCAGATAATGTTTGCGAGAAGCCCGCAAAGTTGTGATTTGACAGAATTTTTTCTTCTGCCGGTTTATCTCGTCATGCACAAAGCTCAAAAGTAGAAAACGACCGATAAAGCTGGGAGAGAGTGACGGAGGCAACACAAACAGATCCGCCATTGATATGACAGTCTTGCCGTCTGCTCGGGGGCGGACAGCCGTAGCCCGATTTTCCCCGAAGGAGACTGGACGAAGAAACATATGATCTCCGCTTTGATGATTTTCGTAACCTATGTGCGGACATCTCCACTTAGAACGAAACTTTGAAGAAAGTCACAAACGTTATACCTGTCCAGCTTGAGCTTGGCTTTGTGCTGGTGGTAGTGCCAACTTCGTGGCTAACATTTAATCACAATGTCAGTAGCCGGGGAAAATATAGTGTACATGTCAGTCAAAACTGTAACCCTGTATTTTTCTATTCACCTTTTCCATTCACAACGGAACACCCGCACTTTACAATGCAGTTTCGCAAGTGGGGAGGCAAAAAATTCCAAGAACTTTGCTCTGGACGTGTAGCTTTCTTTAACTGGAAGCGATATCACGCAGGGAAGCTTCAATATTTCAATGACATTCAATGTTCAGATAGGGGGAACGAAATGTGGCAAGTTGAAGTACCGGGCGATTCCCATAGCTCAACCGTGACAGATATGAATGTTGTACAGACGTTATTTTCGTCGCGAAAACCGGCGTTAGTCAGTGTTACACCTAGCAGAGATATGTGTCTGAAAAGAGCGTTTGACAATGTCGACCGGGCATGCTGAACTTTGATGTTTGCCACCGGCACATCTTTCATTTCCATGCGACTTCACCGTCACTCGCACGCTAAAACACAAATGTTTCAGCGGGTAACACCAAGCTATAGTTAATTACCCTTGACATTATTCCAAATAATTATGATGGAATTGGGTCCCATCGAAAATAAAACATTTATTTTTAGTTTATGCTGCAAAGACGATGAGCTTCCAGCTAATGGAGTTCAAAGGCAGACTTTAGTTGTGTCTGTGAGTGAGTGTGTGTGTGGAGGGGGGGGGGGACGTCCATATCGATCACACACGCTACACCTGTTGCTTGGATTAAAGACGTCAAAGGAGAACTGTGTAACTTAGAATTATGTAAACTCTTCTGCAGTTCGAAGTTCTGTTGGCTTATTGCAGGTGGTGCTGAAAGGGGAAACGCTTGTCGCCAAAACAGAGGGATTGGAAAAGGGAGTCTGGATGACTTACGTGCTGCCTGCACGTGACCGCCACGAGCAAAACGTCGAGGCACTTCGTGATGCACGCGGATTAGTTTACTTCCGCACGATAAAGGCCATACGCCCTGGCGAGGAACTACTTGTCTGGTATGGGGAAGAGCTGGCGCTGGAGTGTGGCATCCCAACCTTAAATCCCGCCAACATCAAAGGTACGAGTTCACAGCGCAGCACACGAGTACCAATAGATAAGAGATATTGCAATTACTCTCATTGAAAAAGCAAAGCGCCTGCAAAATGTAGCATTATTTATTTGTGAGACCTGTTTTTTATAACCCTCAAAATATATTATCAGGCTAGACTGTAAGCGGTTTCTTTATTATCGCACGCAAACCCGAGAGTGCTTGAAGTCAATACGAGTGTCTCTTGTTTCAGGTGATCAGCAGTACACGTGTGTGGTGTGCAAACAATGTTTCCTTTATCCCAACTCGCTGAAGGCACACATGAGGTTCTTCTGTGCTGGGCTGGAGTTACCCAGTTCGTGCCCCGACCCCAGTCTGAGGAAGCTGAGTCAGCTTGGGATGGCTCGCTTCCTGATGCTGCAGCAGCAACAGCAGCAGCAGCTTTATCAGCAACAGCAGCAACTCCATCAACATCACCACCATCAGCAAAAGCAGCTCCAAGAACAAAGACGCAGAGACCTGATCCATCAGCATGAGCAGGAGAAGGAACAACAGTTGCAGCATCAGCGGCAGCAGAAAGAACAGTTCCAGCAGAGGGAGAAGAGAAGGAGCTCCACATCCCCGGCTCAGACTCCGTCTCCACTGAACGGCCATCACCCCCACCACCGTGGAGATGACCTGGGCAAGGTAAAGACAGACAAGCCTACACTGAGTCAGTCCCCCAGCACTGGGGTTAAACCCCCGGGATCAGACGTGGGTAAGAAACCCTCCACCACCTCGATGCTATACCCTCAGACAGCCATGGACCACAGTTCGTGGCTGTCGGCGTACAGCTACTTATATGGTAAATACAGCCTGCCCAAGGTCCTTCCTAGTCAGTACATGGCCATGTACAACTTTGCCGTACCCGGAAATGCCCAGGAGAGCTTCCCGGCAGCGCTGCAGCAGCCCTGCCCAAGGCAGCCCAACTCCACCGACTCCACTCCCGAGTCTAGGCTGGGACAGAGGCGGGACAGCCAGTCCCTCACCCCACCCACTAGGGAGGAAGGTAGCCCCGTGGGGGGCCTCCCGGGGTTCAGCTACCCCATAGACGTCTCCAAAGAACCCATAGACATGCTCCCTAAGTCGCTATACATGAACAAGGCGTTCAAGGGCCATCTGTGTATATACTGTGGCAAACTGTATTCGAGGAAGTATGGCCTTAAGATCCATCTACGCACCCACACAGGCTACAAACCCTTGAAATGCAAAGTGTGTTCCCGTCCGTTCGGGGATCCCAGCAACCTCAACAAGCACATTCGTCTCCACGCCGAAGGGGAAACCCCGTACCGTTGTGAGTTCTGTGGCAAGGTTCTGGTGCGAAGGAGGGACCTGGAAAGGCACATCAAATCCAGACACCCCCTGGAGTGTGGGAACCGCTCCCATGGCGCCATTGAGGACTCTGACGTTATCGTTGACATTGAGTCGTGTGACGATCTGCAATGTCATGGCCAGGACGACACGGACAGTGACTAGATCAAGACACTATATAGATCATTACAGATCAAAGCGTCATTATTAAGTCAAAACCAGATCTTAAGTTTGAAAAAAAAAACCAACAAACAATGAATGCCAAGGCGATTGGCAAACTTAAGTTCTTTACCAGGCTTACGATGTTTGAAGAAATTGACCCCCACAGCACAAAGGGGAGATATGATCATGGACGTTACACATAGCATTGACTCTATATGCAGGCGATACATGCAGCATGTGGTTGCACTGTGGAGTATATCAATTTGCTGCTGTAATAACATAATAGTTGTAGTTTTTGCCAAATAAAATTTACTGGAGTCGCTAAGGTTCGAGAAACAATGTAGACTGAGCTTTTGTTTTGTTTCGCATCAGATATTTATTGAGCTTTAAAGTGATACCCGCATACTAGTATTCAGCCGAAGTTTGTGCGTCCAATCCAAGAGTGATAAGTTTGTCATTTTCTGCATGTTTTTGATGCATTATTGTTATGTCTAGGGGGATTTTTTTTTGATCAAGCAATTATGTCAAATAATGTTGTGAATACAGCTGATGGGTAAAACATATACAGCTTCATTGTGTAAGTAACATGTACCATTATTAGCATCTGTGCCTTAATAAGACGTTTTATTTCTTCATGAAACTTTAAGCTGAGCTGTGAAAATACGGTCGTGTTTGCACGCTGCTTGCTAGATTATCAACTGGTATCTTGTATTAAAACTCATATATACGTCGTCTCCGGAAAATAAATGGTTTTTGATACATACGTTACTGTTTGGATAGCCTTTGTTTTATTAAAGTGAAAGGTATACTACCCTTTTGAAATACCTGGAAGTTTATGTGGCCGTATGTGCACCTATATAACTCATAAATTTGGACAGGCCGTGCAAATTCTTATGCGTGGGAGCCAACATGGCTTTTGAGGGGAATTTTGCTAATGCATGTCGCCGGTGGCTTGACATATGGCTATGAAAGGGATTTTACTAATGCACATCGCTGGTTGCTTGACATATAGCTATTACGTCAGGTGGAAAATGATGTCGACGACCACACAATGTCACTAGCCACTAGTCAATGGCACAGTATCAACGCTCAATTCAAAGTTGTTTTTTTTCCTTTTCACCCCATCTCTGTTCAAAAAATCCCCTGGAGGAACTCTACAGCTGGTACAATACCAGACAGTACATAGGGCAAGTACACAATTAGTTCACCCGGGCACATCCCTTTTAATGCAACACGAATTAAAATCACCCTAAAAGAGATGCTATCTGCCCAATGGCTTTTAAACTCCACGCAGCGCGTGATGCTGCAAAGTGATCAAACCGTCCCAGCAGAGTAACCACAAAATGCCACATCTGCAGCTACACCCAACCAACCTGGTGCTGACTACTGCACAGCTGAAGAGTTACTGGCAAAGCCACACGATACTAGCGGTCAGGCCCGGCACCTGGCTAAGTCGAGATCGCCAGAACTTATCGCCCCAACATGAAAGCGAGGTGGCAGCTGCTATATGCTAAATGATAAATGGACAAATAATTGCGATGTAAAATGTGATGCTAAACAGCTATTT
>JAAUYG010013638.1_pt1 | contig 12071 bp, 8 predicted proteins | sample 7278091 | NCBI WGS metagenome assembly JAAUYG01 (sample SAMN14350201, study PRJNA611818) | marine sediment metagenome | isolation source: surface marine sediment (0.6m) | place: French Polynesia: Moorea | collected 2018-08 | reverse complement strand
GCTGATGGGGTACGGCTTGGTCGAGGTGCCGCGCACCATCTGGAACAGTTCCAAAAAGGGTTACATGCTGCAGCACACGTACTTCAAGATAGCCAAGCTCAGTATTGACAAGACCGAGGCCGAGGAGAACCTGGAGGACGTCATGGATGTGAGCAAACTTAGACTGAGCTTTGTCTCTGCATGGTGGCCGAATGGTTAAAACTGTGCGCAGGGTGACATATGTATCCCCGTGACACGGGTTTGGAGCCCGTCACGGTCTAATGCCTCAATTTATGGCCCACGGAATGCGATTATATGTCGGATAATGACTTTAACAAAATGGATCATGTCATGTCCCATACAGTGTAGTGTCAAATAATACATGTATGTTAGTGTTCAATTTCAATTGTACTTCGAGTACGAATAAGGTGGGGGGTATATTATTATTTAACAGCCAGTACGGGGCGAACCCCAGAATTAAAACCGGCCATCATTGAAGCTAAAATGGTCTTGTTAATTGTCTTGATATTGTAAGTTTCGGTCATTCAATAAGTGGCCTTATTTCTTGTATGGGCCTAAGCCGAGATTCCACTGTACATTGTTATAGGGAAAGTACAGGCTACGACCCGAGACTAAGAACATGGTATCAATACGACTAGAGGCTTCAGCTTGACAGTCCTACAGAGACAGTCTGTTGGTAAATGCAGCCTGGCCTCCTGTCATGTGCAGATTCAGATTGTTAAAATAGTTCAATGTTTGTGTAGTAATTGGTCGCTAATGCCTGGGATTGACTAGTGACAAATAACAAGTAATCGGTCAGGTCCAAGTGTTAAAGCTATAATGTCTATGCGGTTTTCAGGATGTGAAGAAAGCGTCAGACACCATAAGATACAATCATGCTCTACGAAAACACGTCGACACAATTCTGTCCAAGGTAAGATCCCCTAACTCAGACGTGATACACGTATATGGTAGTTCCCTGTAGTTACCTGTTAAGTAAGTTAACATCATTCAGATAAAAGCTAAACTACCGGTAAGAGTGTATTGAAATATACTACTATACACAGTGATACAGTAGTCCTCCATCTACTTGGGACACCCATCATGTCAAATAATTCTGTCCACATTTGACATGTCCTTTGGTGAGAGGAAGAATCAAATACATCTACAGTACTTACTGTCAAGATTTGTGTGTCCTATCTCGATGTGTGACCTCGCTAGAGTGTCCTTAAGAGATGTGTTGCTGTATTGAGTTGAATTGTTTTGCTCAGTGGTCGTAGTGATGGTAGACTGACTACCAGGTAATACAGTAGAATCTGTCTTGGAAGACCACCTCATTGGCCAGGAAATGTGGTCTCTCAAGACAGGTGGTCTCTAAGTGACAGGTTTAGTTATATTGAAATGTAGATCTTTCTGCCATAAATGTGTGGTGTTTTAAGACGGGTAGCCTCTCAAGACGGTTTTCACTGTAATATAACACTTCTTTACAAAAGATTCAGCATTTACCAAAGGCTCGAGAGAAGCTACTCTTTATTAGGTTTACCCATTGAATGATTTTGAAAACCATTACAAGTTATGACATCCCACGTTGCAGTGTCCCGAGTCTGTGCAGCAAGCTGTACCTAAGAACATGGATGACTTTGAGGACTTCAACAACCCCACAGAGACCCCTACAGTCAGTTCCCTGGTACGACTACACAAGAAAGTGATCCAGGCAACCCAGGCATACTGCCGAACCCAATGCCAGTGGGCAGTGGCCATGGAGAAGGCGTTTGACCTTGAGGATATTGCCGAGAATGAGTCATCACCGCGTAGAGTGTTTGTCAGGGCCCACGGCACTTACAACGGACCATTCAAAAAATGCTACAACCCCAAGATAGGTATGAATAGATAGGTCTTAAGTTAGTATGACAAGATGCATTTGTCAGAGTGGCTGGTTGGCAAGTGCTGTAGCTGTACATTAAGTATACTTGGTCAAGTTTAGTCTTTATTGGTCATCATGACAGGGCAAACTTATCCAAGTAAACATGAAATGATGTTGATGTTTCCCTTGGTGTTGTGGAATGTTTCTGGTCACCATGGTGATAGATATCATTCCTAAAACTAACGTCAGAAATTTAATGTAATTTCTTATATTTTCCTATCCTTTTCATTAATACAGGAACACGAAGCATCTGGGAATGCCAGAAATGCCATATTAGGAACATGTCACAATGATTAACTAACTTGATGTACAGTGGCCCCTCTATTTTAAGACCACCCATGGGATCAAGAGAATGTGGTCTTATATTGCAGGTGGTCTTAAAATAAAGGTAATTTAACACAGAAAATTGCCCTTTTGGACCAAATCAAGTGGTCTTATAATCAAGGGTGGTCTTGAAATAGAGGGTTATAAAATAGAGGGACTACTGTATAGCCAAGTACACCTATTCTCACAGATAATGTGCAGCGTTTGATTCAAGCCAATTTTCCCAAGACTCTGTATTCATAATTGCGTTGATGACAGCTAGGCCCCCTGTGTACTTTCAGAGTGGTACTGGAAGTGTATACTGCGACCGTGGGGCCTGCGAGCTCTCACTGTCCTCACCTGTGTTGTCGTCATCATAATAGTCTGGTCAGAGTGTCTGTTTTTCGTCAAGAAGCCGGTTCTCTCAATCTTCGCGCTTTTCATCCAGCTTGCTGCCCGGAATTATGATTATTTAATGATAGAGGTCAGTGGGGTCTCTGGGAATTTCTTGCTTGTCTGCATTTTCTGCTTACAATAGTTGGACCAGGGTGATATTCTTTTGATCAAATATATAGTAACGCCATTGTTGCAGGAGCAGTATAAATTAACGGTAGTGCATAAAATTGAGTGAAGTTAGTATTTGCAAATAAAATGTCTGACAAGGTTTCATTAAGTGTTATATTCCCTTCCCATATTTAACTGGAACATACAAGAAACTAGCCTGGTAGTGCCGGGTGTTTATAAATTAATGCTTTAGAAAAAAAATCTGGATTGCATGTTAAGAAACGTTTTAAGATGGTAATGGATTTTGGCTTTCGTTTCAGTTTGTATCATTCTGCACGATAGCATTCCTGAGCTGTTGTGCGTATTTCACAATGTTCCGTATCCGCGTCTTCAACTGGTATTACCTGGCAGCGCATCACCAGACACCAGCCAATAGCCTCATCTACTTTGGCATGTTAGTCATAGTATCTGACTGCTTCTGGAGCACTGCTTTCAGTGGTCCCTCTGTTAAGGCAGTCTATCCAGAAGGGACAGATATTTTGACAGCAAGGGGCCGTAAATACATGTTATGCTCTTCTCAGTAAAGGAGAACTCAATGCTGCAGACAATTATTTGTCAGAACGGCTGTTCCTATTGGCGGGGGATTACACTATTGCTAAGTGTTGGCTACTAATTAGGAAAAAAAGCTTATCCACTTTGATCGATACTAACATGTATTGTAACCTACAAGTACTTTTTTGATTCAGATGAAGCTAGGCTTTATGTTGGTAACTGTAAATTTCAATGAATGGTTATCATGCTTGTTCTGGTCAGATGTAGTGTTCCCAAGTGAAGAACCCTAAACTGCCTTAGCGGGTGCCATGCCGCCTAAATCCCCCGCTGCGTTTGAACTTTCAGGCTGCTGTGCCGTCTAACTCCCCCACTGTGTTTGAACTTTCTGGGGCTGATTCACCTGGACAGTCATATCACCACTGACAAGAACATGGTGGAAACTGCGTATACTCAGGTACGGTATGAAAGAGCCCAATCAGATCTCACATCAGACATCGATGTACAGTAGGTTCAAGGTCAGACCTTGAGGCTATTGGATGGAAGGGAGACAGAAAAATGCTTAACCTCCTTCTGGCCAAATAAATTTTAATTATTCTCTCATGTACAGTGGTAATAAGGCCACCCTATTGGTCCAGAAATGGTCACATCAGAGAGGTGGCCTTTGGCAAGAGGGAGAGCAATGCATTTACGGCAGTTATGGCATAGGTTTGTGGCTACTTTAGAGTGGCCTCTGTAGAGGGGTAAAGAGAGGGATTACTGTACCTCAACAGCCCATTTCAAAGTAGTGGATGCCGGTTTTAAGCCCTTCAAATTTGACTGTCATGAAATACATGGTGCAGTTGCAGGTTGTTTAATAAAGAGTTATTATATGATCAGTGTCCTTTGTGTTTCCCATATTGTCAAGGAGTAGGGTGGAAATCACATTTCAGTGTGTAAAACACATGTATATTGACCATGAGACATTTTAGTGCACTTACACCATGGGTGTTTGGGCAGTGTTTACATGAAAGTCATAGCCAGAGCTCTGACAAACCTGACCTTGACATAGGCATGATTGAGACTGTTTAAAATATTATTTCCACTGGAACAGAGCTGTGTGTGATCGTCATTCTAACTTGTATATAAAGACCATCCTAGGGACCAACAAACCGTGGTCCTTATACACAGGTGGTCTTTATTAGCAGGTTTAATAACATGTAATGGTTGTAAACTGGTCTTTATAAGCAGGTGCTCCTTATATGCAGGTGGTCTTTGGGGCAGGTTAGACTGTATTTAAATGTCTACAAGTTTTCATATATACAAATAACTTACATTTCCAGATAATGGGACACATGGACGTCATCTCCTTCATTGCCAATGGTTTCAACATCTACTTCCCCATCCTCATTGTCCTCTTGTGCATTGCCACTTACTTCCGCTTGGGGACACGTCTGCTGCACTGCATCGGCTTCCAGCAGTTCATCGGCGATGATGAAATGACTCAGGAGCTGATTGACGAAGGAAGAGGGCTTGTCAGAAGAGGTTGGTGATTTCTCATGAAGCTCAAAACTGATGTTGTGAAACTGAAGTATTTGGTGTGGCTTTATTGTTGGAAAATCAGGTTTGATGCTAAACAGCTAATGGTATTGTCCGCCAGATGTATTGTTGAGTACTCTGAATGTTAACATTGTAAGAATGTCAGTGAGTTTGCTGTGTAGCACGAAGCATTTCAGCAGAACTTTTCTTTTGAAAGACCACTCTATTGGCCATAATTGATCTCTAAAAACATGTTCTGTTAGACATGTATTGAAATGAATTGTATGTTCTGTCGAGAATATATGATCTTTTAATGTACGTTTCATGGTAGTGGTCTCTCAAGTCTGTTTATGTGCCTGGTTGTTGTAGAGAAGCGACGTCGGATGCGACAGGAGGAGGGAGAGGCCAGACGTCGGGACTGGAACGAGCGACTACAGGGGAAGACCATGGGACAGGACAGCGAGAGTGACAGTGGGGGGAGGAGGAGGGCAGGTGAGAATGGAACACCAACAGTGAGAGTGACAGTGGGGGGAGGAGGAGGGCAGGTGAGAATGGAATACCAACAGTGAGAGTGTCAGTGGGGGGAGGAGGAGAGCAGGTGAGAATGGAACATCAACAGTGAGACAGTCGAGGGAAGAGAATGGCAGGTTAAATTTAAAATCTCAGCCACAAAGCTTACAACTTTTCTAAAAAGCAAAAACTAATCACATTTAGGTGTCTTTGAATCTTTAGTTTGAATGAAATAATTTTCATCAATCCATTCACTCCTATTCCCATTCCCAAGTTAATGTCTAAAGGATTTTGCTCCTTTCCAGGATCCAAGGGTAAAACTGCCAAAAGCCCAACTGAAAATGACCGCACTGAACTGCTGAAGGAGGTGGAACCTCTAGACTATACCGGCGGCATCGCCACAGAGAGCTACAGTGACTTTGGGCCACAGTCGTCAAATATTAACACTGCTCCGGATGAGTCGATTGGACGATATCAGACCCAATCCAGTCGAGGACCAGCCGCCGGAGCTAGCAGGTTTGGCAGCAGCTTGGCTAGGTCGGCCGTGGGGCCACCGAGGGATATATTTGATGATGTTTAGATCTCCATTTGTTGCAGTAGTACTAAAAACTGGGATTTGGATGAACCTGGTGTAAAGAGTCGTCATGATAAGGGATGTAGGATGAACTTGTTGAAAAAATGTGTAATATTTATTTATGCTAATGTATTGGAGGTTTTTGCATGGGTATATATTTCAGAGTTTAGTACTTTTGCACTATTGAGTAGTGTATATCGTTGTCCTACCATTCCATGTGTTTGTGGAGTTGTTAGCCAGATTACGTACACTGTACGGTGTATTAGATTGGGTTCAATCACCCTCAGTAGATTGCATGCCCTCTACATGACATAGATCTATATATTACTTTTGTAATGTTATTTTTATTACCCGATGGGTGTGTTCATCGTATGTGTTGTACATCTTTGTAGTATATGCATTCCCTTTCAGTAAGCCACATTCCTTTTAGCCAGTCTTCAATATTCCACTGTACATATACATATATATGAGTTGCACATATTTATTTCTGTCCAATCATGTATTTCATTTATTTTACCCGGCTTTCAGTTTGTAAAGATTGAAACACACCCTCCTGCTTTTCATAGACTTGATTTATTAAGTATTTAAAACCACAAAAACTGTCAAGAACAAAAATGTAGAGGTGCCAATCGTGTGCGGGATTCTGACTTTGGATTGTTTTTATGATTTTCTGACGAAGATATCAGGGGAGTGGCAGCTGGTGGCCATGACACAATACTGCGTGCAGAAGCCTTGCCAACGATCCAGCATCGGCTGTTGTATAGACGCCTGCTCCGGGAGCTTAGGGTTTAGCTTTAGAAATTTGCTTGCATGGGATGGCTGTCTGGTTCCACTCACAATTTAATATGGTGTTCAATGTTCATCATGGCATTTATCCACTTCGGGAAAGCACCATGTACCGGAATGCGGCAATAGACATGGGCATAATATTCCATAAAGACTGTGTGTTCATCTGTAGTTTTGAGCACGACAAACATGCAGACTTGTGAAGGCATTTGCCACCACAGACAACCTATTCCTCCCTCGCGCTATGCGCTGCCATTCTGTCGGAATCTCTGGTCTTGTTTCCATACAGCAGGGACTCACTAAGACTACAGTGAAACCTGACTAGATCAGTCACATGTTGAGATTGCGTACACCACGAATTACCCGCTTGTTGTACATAAATCCCGGGTATATAAAAGTGCTCACGATTTCTAGTCACAAATCATCATATATGTTCCATTGTATGGCAGTGTCAGTGAGCATGTGAGTGGTATGTTAGTGATGTGGTTTGCCTCCAATTACACCTGTATTATATTATTTCACTGCAGTAGTTCTCTCTATAGACTGAAAACTAAAACCCTTAGACACAATAGATAACCATTGTCTCTGCCTGTGGTGTTCACTTTCTGAATGTTCTCGGCTTCTCATCGTCATTCTTTGTCATCCATGTGCTCCCTGAATGTGCTTCTAGTTTCGATTTCTGCAATCACAAAAGCCTAATCTATTAACTTTTAGATACCCCGCGATCCCGACCAGGCCATGCTTGAATCCTATATACTATAATCTGTATGCTTCTTTCTATGAATCGGCATGCACATTGCACCATGTATGGATGTTGCGAGGATGCCCCTGTAGCATAAATCTTGTCAGTGTTGGGTGTTTCAAGAGTGCTGGAACTAGAGTGAGAAAGGCGAATATGGAATTAGCATAATACCAACTTCACATCGTCTCTGATAAATTCCTAGACAGTACTGTCAGTACCTCGTGGAATAGCACCACGTGTCTAATTAAAGTCATGGTATTCTGCTATGAAATATTTATTTTCTGCCTGTTGTACTTGCTTTCACATTCACACAGTGTTTTACCTTACATTGGATGTAGTACATTTGTCATCTTCATTCTCCGTTACTGTAGTGATGTACAGCAAAAAATCCTGTCTTGAGAGACCACCTGTCTTGGCAGATCACACATTCCTAGCAGGTCTTACATTTCAATGCTATTGAACCTGTCACCAAAGATCACCTGCTTTGAGAGACCATATTTTTATGGCCAATGGAGTGGTCTTTCAAGACAGGTTCTACTGTACTAGGTATGAGAGACAAATTTTGCTCTGTAGGGTTTGATGATCATGTCTTCTGTGTTCCTCATCACTTTCCACCAGTGTTATAGCTAGGCTATATATGTGTAATAATTATGTAATAATCTAATACAGTGTGTCCCCTTCAGTAGAACCCTTGATTTTAAGACCACCTTGATTATATGAGTGCTTGATTTGGTCCAAAATTGCCATTACTATTTTTTAAGTAGGCAGTGGTTCAAAACAGATGGTCTTTACAACAGGTTTGATTGTAAAAGTATTTCAGGTTATCTAGCATGTGCCATTTTGCACCGGTACGATGAGTTTTTGATATTGCAGGTGTTATCTGTTTTATCTTAGATAACAGGTGTTTTATCTTTAGATGACAGGTGCAGTATTCTACACTGAAAGGACTTTGAATTTCCAGTACATGTACTACAGTCTGTATGCGCTTTAAAATACTTGTGATAAAATGCAGCAAAATGGTTCCGCAACTTCCTGTGCCTACAGAAAATATACCAATAGTGTTGGTAACTATTGTGATTGTGTCCCATTTACACATAGTCCCCGTCTGTATTTCTGCAGCTTTAAGAATTGTGACAAGGCAAGTATATTCTGGTAGGCATGTACATGTACATCATCAACAAATCTAGACAAAAAGTTACACGATTATCATGCAACTTTCTGCCTACATTTGTTGAAAGATTTTTAAAGTTCGGCATGTGAAAATGGGCAGTATAATATTATGTACATAGGCAGTTCAACCCATATTAAAGTTTTTTATGAATATATTTTTGTCTAACAAGTTTGTAACTGAGATAAAACCAGGATCATGCCAGTAAAGAATATACGAGTAATTTGTCTTGTACAGGTTGTACCTTGTTGGATGGAGAATATTTGAGTAGAAGTAGATCTTGAGCTGTGTATAATGGTAACTGCAGCAAAATACTTACAGGTGCTCAACTCAAGACATTTTATAAACAATCTGAAACCTCTGTCAGATTGGTGTTGTAATGAATACGGCTATATGCTGTAAAAATAATTTTAATTTGACACATTCTGAGCTGCTCTGTCATAGTATGACCTTGGATTGACACAAAGTGTATTTTAATTAGTACCTGTATACATGAAAGAAAGTAGCATATAGGCTAAATGGTAGCATGCTACACTGCTAATCCTGGTCATCAATATTCATAGGGTTTTAAGTTGCGTGCCCAAGCAAATGTTCGTCAAAGTAAAATTACTGATCCTTCTAAAACTACAGGTAAATATCTTGAGTTCCATACTATCATCCTCACTGTCTGTGTTGTCTATGTGCAGCGTCTGTAATGCTCTATGTCCACAAATAAAAGATGAGGGGAGAACTTGGTGTAGAGGTCGTTTGTGGAGTTCATGGTATTGTATTTAATATATTTTATATTTAAGGGAAACGGACTGCAACATAGATTGCAACATCACAACATAATTAACACATCAAATACAGTTTGGTTAACATCTGTATTCTTAAACATTCAGAGATACAAACGCTGTAAAACGATGTAAAAAATCCCATTTAAAACGGCTAATATGTAAGCGGTTACTGACTATTAATTTATATATATTAAAGACCCCTTTTTCCATCCCGTTAAAGTGGTGATCTAACATTTGAATTTAAGGTACCAAAAAGTTTGAAAAATTTTACTATTAAATATTATAGTTCAATATACAAATATATCACAGATACCGCACCCTTCTGGTTTATAAAGAAATGTGCTTTCTCAACAATGTTTGCGAAAACATCTGCTAAATTGGGTTACACTCCCCCTCGCATGCTTTGCAGCATATTTAGTGGGACTGCTGCCAGCCGAGATACCACACAATCTTGTGATCTACATGGGTTCAAAGAGGAAGAAATCTACTGTGTACATTGATGACACTTTCTGCTAGAGAGGGGTCTTCCAAAGTGACATCGCTGGGTCACAAGGGTCGATAAAAACTGTTATACCCCCATTAATCAAAGCAGTAGTGATAAACAGATGGCATTGGTCGATCTGTTCAATTAGTCATTTGAATATTCATTAATATATATACCCACATACTGTTGCAAAATTTCTCTAAGTTTCAGTTCTACAATTTCTCATTGAACCTGTTGCACAGGGTACGTTGTACAATTCTGTAATGATCCAACCAATGTTATCATTTGCACGTAGAATCCCTATTGCTCAAAATATTTAAAGGCAACGAGTTCGAGGTAATGTGTTCCCTTCAAACTTGCAGTACAGGATACAAGGCTCGAAAGATTTGATGGAGCACAAAACATGCAATACCGGCAAAATTTGGTTTCCTTAAATCAGGTAGTACATAACCAAATTGTGTAAACCGTACGAAGTATAAACTGTACACACTAAGTGAGTATTTAGGTTGATAAAAATTAAAACTGAAATATAATACCATTAAGCCCCAAAACGAACTTAGAAGTTTACAATCAACATGGCAAGCATTGTTTCCTATGCTTCACAATAGTTTTTTAGACTGAATATTTTTCTAGAACCCGCCCCTGGTAACATAACACTTCACAAGTAATAAATATAAACCATAGGACCCACATGTTACTGAACCTATCTCATACCACTATATGTGTTTATAACTATACAGTGGGCCCTCTATTTTACAAGGCTTTATTTTAAGACCACCTTGATTATAAGGCCATTAAATTTGTCCTAAAGTGCACATTTTGTGTGCTACTCAAGCTTTACGTAAGACCACCTACCATATAAGACCACCTCATGGGTATGGTGGGGAGTCTTAAAACAGAGGGACTGCTGTATTTCCAATTTGGGGTTAAGCATGTTAACTATCAATGCCATCTGGCAATCTGTACTGCCTTAATAAGGTACATAATGTACATATCGCAATAGATGAAGGCTTTTGCTATTGTTTTTCAATACTGGGAGGTGTATGCTTATAATATTAGGTAACCAAAGACAGAATATTTGTCCTAACAGAAAACAAGCATAATTATTCCTTAACAATCCCGTACCAGAAAAAAATATTTAAACCAAAAACAGTCCTAGTAAATATCACTCGCAAGCTTCATAACAAAATAGAAACACGTCATGCTATAACAATGTAACCAATATATATAAAGCTTTCATTTTGCATTGCTATATAATAAATTCTATTTCTCTCACATAAAAGACATGCCGGTGGTGATTGTTTCCAAAGTGGCCTCTGCTAATAAAGTGTAGAACCTGCCTTGAAAGACTACACAGTAAAATGTGGGTTCTTTTTCAACACAGGTGTCTGTTATATACATGAAGAGACAGGTTCAAAACTATGTTTATTGTGCCACTTGCCACATATGGTGGCTATAGTGGCATGATAAACATACCGGAAAATATTGAGCCATTCTATTAAATGACTAAAACCAGAGCTGAAAGAAGACAGTGGGCTGGTGGGACATGGGGTGATACATGTAATAGTAGACTGAATCCATGGAATCTTCAAACATCACTGGTAATTATGCTGCAGGCATCACTTGGGAGACAGAGAAGGAAAACATACTCTAAAATTAAGGAAGTGATAAGGAACTTTTAATATGTGCCGTCTATTGTCCAGGCTCAACTATAAGTTTTTTTGATGGCAGTGTAAAATGCAGAATGCTTCTACAACTGGAATACTTTGAGCAATTAACTGACCATGGGCACCACGCTGGAGGATGTTGCATAGCCACCAAAAATACATTTATATTTATACAAAGCCACCAAGCAGTGAACTGGAATGGACAAAAACACCAAGAGGAAATGTCAACGCAGCCCTGGGGGTGAACACCGCAAAAAAGGTAAACCATTGTCACAAATCAACCATTATTTACACATCGAGTTCTCTTTCATAATACATGCAATATTCTATAATTGCATAATATTCTACTAAGTCGAACAATGTAGAATTCATCTAGGTTGGAGTGAGCCGGGTGACCTACACACTCTACCACAGCAGTGGTGGACAGCAATGGAAACTCCTTATCATACAACACCGGCCCATTAAAACCAGCCAGCAATCATGTTTATATACAGGTAGATTTATCACAGACTGGAGAACATAGAGACAATTTAGGAAGCGATTTCTTCATGAAAGAACGCATGACATGCAGCTTCTATGCTCTATCG
>JAAUYG010114431.1_pt1 | contig 12073 bp, 10 predicted proteins | sample 7278091 | NCBI WGS metagenome assembly JAAUYG01 (sample SAMN14350201, study PRJNA611818) | marine sediment metagenome | isolation source: surface marine sediment (0.6m) | place: French Polynesia: Moorea | collected 2018-08 | reverse complement strand
TTCAAGACGCTGCATTCAAGACATTTCACCAAATCATTATAATGCTCAGCTAAAATTATATTCAAGACACAGAAACAAGACAATCTGTTAACACTGGTTAAAGTAGAAATCTTAACTCAAGACAGTCTATTCAAGACGCTGCATTCAAGACATTTCACAAAATGCTCAGCTAAAGTTCTGTTCAAGACGCAGAAACAAGACAAGCTGTTGACAGTAGTCAAAAAGAAATCTTGACTCAAGACAAACTTATTCTGTTCAAGATGCTGCATTCAAGACGTTTCACTGAGAAAATACTAGCTAAAAATCTGTTCAAGACCTAGAAACAAGACAACCTGTTCCAGTGGAAATAATGACTCAAGACAGTCTATTTAAGACGCTGCATTCAAGACATTTCTCTGAGAAAATACTAATCAATAATTCTGTTCAAGATGCTGCATGCATTCAATTCCTGTTCAAAATTTAAGCCAAAGGCTGTTCAAACAATTAAAAATGTTTAAAGGTGAAATTTGGATCCAAAACATTCTGTTTGAGATGATGCATCCAAAATCATTAAAAATTAAAATGCCCAACTCTCGCCTGTGCTGCCCTCTGACGTTGTGTCTTGAACGCCCGTCTTGAACATGAGCAACAGGATGTTGTGAACTCGCGTCTTGAACAGCAATCGCTTGCTAAAATTTTCGATGAAAATGGAAATTATATATTTGCAATTGAAAGGATACCAGAGGCAAAAAGTGTGAAGCCCAGATTGTTGCTTGCGGTCCGTATTGTGTTCGTCTTGAATTGGTCTGTTCACGACATAGACACACACCTAGGTACACGCGTCCTTATATCCCGACTCAAATGAAAAATAATGCGATGCATTGCTTATAATAATGTTAGCAAATACCCGCAAAGTTGGGTGACTCATGATGGGTACCTGGATAATAATGCTAACAAATATCTAGCACAATAATTGGTGACTCATGATGGCTCTTTGTATAACAATGGCAACAAATAACTACACTGTACCACCATCAGTGACTCATACAGGTTTCTGTATCTGCTAATCACTTAGCCGGAGATGACGTTCCCAGCTCAAATACACTTTGTGATAGAATTTGACCATCAATCTAAATCAGGTTACACAGCTCAAATACACTTTCTGATAGTGTTGAGCGAGGGATTCCCCTCCCTCAACACTATCAGAAAGTGTATTTGAGCTGGGAACGTCGTTTCCGGCTACTAATCGCTAAGATCATCCTTATCATGCTTATTGCAGTGCCGCAATTTCACCTCATTCGTGCATATTCTTCATCAACATCATTAACTTCATGAGTTAGACCCTCGGCCTTGGATCATGGTCAACATACAATATAATGTATGAGCTACCTTTTCGAACAAAGTTGAAACATTTCCTCAACAGTAAGTTATTTGAGTATCTGCCATGTGTGATATGCAATATAATGCAGACCTCTATAACATTCAGACCATACATTCTTCTGTCTAATTCTATTGCACGAAATGTGTGCAGTGGAGCCTCACTTTGTGAGCACTTTAGAATTAACATTTTTTCTGACCACTTCTCAGCAACACCAGCTGAGGCTCTTTTGTATAATAATGGCAACAAATAACTACACTGTACCACAGTCAGTGACTCATAGTCAGTGGCTCAGCGAATCTTGGGTGTGGCAGCACTGAATGAGTATTGTTGTACAGCGCAATTGAATACAGTTGTAGAAATGAGCGCTCTATAAGTGGTATAAACTTAAACTAATCATTCACTATGATCATCCTCATCATGCTTATTGCAGTGCCACAATTTTACCTCATTTGTGTATATTCTTCATCAACGTCATTAACTTCTTGAGTTAGACCCTCGAATTATGATCAACACACAATACAATGTAAGAGCTACAGCTTTTCGAACAAACTTAAATGTTTCCTTGAAATTCCTTCACAGTAAGTCATTTGAGTGTCTCACATGTGTCATACATGCCATATAATGCAGACCTCTATACATTCTTCTTCTGTCTTTCTATTGTACGAAATATATACAGTGGAGCCTCACTCTGCGAGCACTTTAGAGAATTAACACCACCTCAGAATAAAGACCACTTCCCAACAGCACCAAAACTGCATTCTAATTTGAGTCTCACAAATAAGACCACCTCACATTTAAGACCAGTTTTGAGCAGTTAGATTGATGGTCATAATTCTCAGATTACACTGTACATGATACATATTGTATATGTCATTTCATGTAGGCCTTTCATTCATTGTTCCAGAGACTTCCAGCTGTTCTAAAAGGGGTAGACATTGGACCTTGTGTAATTAAATGGACAACGGAACATTTGGCCGAGGTGGGAAGCAATCACGAAGTAAAGTTGCACGTCTGTGACGTCCCACAAATGGACTTCCTGAGGAAAAATTTTATCTACAGGTAACATGGGCAACTTTTGGTTCCATGCTAAAACTTGGCTTTTAACCACTATTAGTACCATGATATAGATGATGCTAGGCCAGTGGCTAGAAACGTCCTCTGTATTTATAAGCCTAGAATCGTTACCAGGGTACTCCGGTACTTACAGTAGGTACTAGTATTTGGAATTTTAAGTTTGTTTCTATGCTTATGATTTTTTCTTGGAACTAAGGCCATTTGTTCCTCGGTGATGCACCTCGAGTTACCTTTGCCTAGGAATTCTGGTTCAACCTTGAAGCAATTCTCAACCGCCTTCTGACATTTCCCTGGACTGGTGCTAGGAAATTTTCCTGTTTACCCACTGTGGCTAAAAGATATCTTTTCTTTTAGCCACATATGAGTTTGTAGACCCCAAAACACATTTGTAAAAGACATTGACCCTATCAAGTTCGGAGCCAAAGATTCTAAATCAAGATGCATGCTTGCATTTGATTAGACCCCAAAACACATTTGTAAAAGACATTGACCCTATCAAGTTCAGAGCCAAAGATTCTAAATCAAGATGCATGCTTGCATTTGATTAAAGTCATGTTAATTGTCTAAATAATCTAAATAACTCAAATGATAGCTATAATGTATAATCCTGTTGATTCATGCAAACTGCATGCAGTAATTGAGGTAAAAGCCAAGGCTTTAACCACTGGCTACAAGCAAACCAAATCTTTTGGCCACATGGGAATTCCTGTAGTATTTGGGTATGTGGCTAATAGGTAGCGCTAGCCGACCTTCTCACTCTTAACCATGTTAACAAGTCTCAAGATGCAGACAACTGCCAGTGCCCACCAGGAAGTAGGGCAGATTTTCTGACTACCGGTACTAGTACCTGGGTACACCTTATGACACTGTTCAGTCTTTATCGTGATTGAAGGTGGAGAGAACTACCGGTACCTAGCAGGAACAGCATGATGACAGAAAGGGAAGTTTTTGTGTTGCTGTAATTATGCTGCTGATTGTTCTATCCATAAAACTTTTTAAGACTGAGACCTAAATGCATATACTTTGGCATTCTGCCTATAGTAGGATTCTTGCTGCACAAGCACAGACTCTGACCTACCAAGTTCTTTAATTTGTTCCATACATACTTAGTAGTTCCATGGAGAAAGATAATCAAGGGTCAAATTTCATCCTTGGGAAAGAACCAATCGACAGAGAGTTTCTTATTCTAAAGCCATTCAGGAATGTTCTATACAGAAGAGCATACTAGGTACTAGTATCGGTTTGATACCTAAAATTAGACATACACACTGGCTGTGGTGGTTTGAATGGTGTACTTTGTGGAGTCCTCACTTATCATGCTTATGCATCACTTACATTGAGTACAGTGTGCAAGTTGTGAGGTAGTTTATTTACTCGGACTGTCAGCAGAATCAAAATATCATCACCATGGCATAGCGTTATACACTGTCAAAAATATTAATAATGATTAAGGCCAGTACATCTTTATGGCCAGTATCACGAGTATTGAGTATACATGATGTTATATAGTCTTAGAAATTGAAAACAAAAAGACTATCACTATTTGTATACTAATATCAGCTTTCACTTTATTTGTGAAACATTTTAATCGGGCACATTTTCAAAGACACAGTGGTACATGTGGTAAGTAAAAGCAGTTCCCGTCAGATTAACTAATGGCACTTTTCGTATCGTCATGATCAGTGCACAAATATCATTACTAGTACATGTTGTTTTTCGGCAGAGTGCAAGCTGTACATGCATTTATAACTATAGAACATGTAGAAAACATGAGCAGATTTTAACAGATGAAGCGGGCTATCAAAATGCAAACTTTACTATACTTACATGTAGTACCGTATCACATGTGTGCTGGAGCTACGTGATAGAAGTACTAGCAACAAGTACGGTAGGAGTTTTGGGGGAACTTAAAACAAGTAGAAGTGACTCAGTCATTGTCCAGATTTCTAGATAGCTTTAGCGGAAAGAAAAAAACAATAGTTACTGGTATACAGTAATAATCAATAACAGGATAAATATATGTTAAGCACTGATCACATGCACTGGTAACATGTAGCACTAGTTACTAGTAGGTAAGCACCTAAGGTACATGTGTATTAATATACTGTCATTGTCCACATGAATGACTACAATGTAGGTGTTTTCACTGGACCATTTAACATGTATAAATATACATTGTAAATGAGGCCCATCGGTTAACAAACCTTGTGACAATGTGTGAAGGTATACAATGTACGAGATTGGTTCTCATATAACCATGGTAATTAACAGGAGTTTTGCTGTCAGTTATTCATTTGCTCAACAACTGAGTCAACATGCTTAACACATGTAACACTGAACACATCAAAAAAACAAACAAAACAAGTCTTACTTTTAATAAATTGCTTTCAGCTGTATCAGATTGTGTATGACTTGTACCATTCTTCATTCTCTCATATGCCTGTCCTGAATTCTTTCAGACCTTCTACAGCACCATGATATACTGCTTGCATTTATTTATAATTGATAAAGGAGAAATGTTTTCACGAAATCTGTTATTATGGAAAGTACCGATATCTAGTCCAAAGAATGGTTGAAATCAAAAGCCTCGACCTGTCCAGCTTTGGAAATGGCACTTTTAATTCGTGTTGAATGAGCTTCAGTTCTGGGGTTTGACTTTTGACTTATACAGTAAATTAGATTTTTAGCCAATCACAGTGTTCAGATTACTTACTGCACTCAAAATTTAGACTTACCCCGGTATGTATTTTTAGAACCATGAGAACTGCTGGCCTGGATCATGTGGATTCCAACTGTTAAATTCCAGCCACCATTTGTTCTTTTACATTTCCATGTTTCATATATGGGTGTATACACATACATGTAGTACATTTGCATAATAAACATATACATGAATACAATGATATATATCATTCCTGATGTCACTGGTGGATAAGACCTATTATCTATAATCCATGTTACCCTGAATTATTATTATCTCAAGTTATCCATGTACAAATGCATCTACAATGTACAAACAAATGAAATGTTGGGGCTGCAGTGTGTGACACAGATAGTGACCATGGCGACAGACTGCATTCTTGCTTATGGAGCCCCAATCGTGACTTTGCTGGTTCATCATGTTCATACATCAAAAATAAGTAGCCAATAATAATAGATGTAGACCAAGTTGATCGTTTTAGTATGCAACCACATGGCACATGCCATTGGGTTGATGGTTGGATTAAAACATGTTAAAGTATGAGGTTAATTTTATATTTGCCAGTTGAACATAAACATGTAATTCCAACTCAACAGTAAAACCTGTCTTGAGGGACCTGCCACGACAGACATTCTATGCAGAAAGTCCTACATTTCGGTGTAATCGAACCTCTTTCCAAGGACCACCTGTGTGTTGAGAGACCACATTTTTATGGCCAACGGGGTGGTTTGTTCCGACCTATTCAAGACCTGTTTATGACATGTTCTAATGAATTTTATGTCTGTACAGTACATGCAGTAACATACATGACCTTTGGGTCAACAATCATGGATTAGATTGGACAAAATTGTTAAACATGTACTGGTACCTGTAACTGGGACTTGTATGTACTAGGGGATATATCGAGACTACATAAGTATCGTGAGCATTGGGGATGAGACGAGTAATTGGAGATCCCTATTAAAAAGATACATGTAAGTGTTAGTCTGTTGTTTTCCTAAATATAATAATATGTATAATTTTTACCCTTAATACAACACAGCATATGAGACATGAGCATGACAAATGCGCAAGTACCGACTCTGTGTAAAATATAACATCAAGAAAAAAACCTCTTAATATATGTAATCAAACAGTTTTTGCATACAAATATCACTGCAGATGCAAATGCAAAATGAAATGCAGTGTTGGTAAAATGTGCCAGATGCTACATCATCAACTATTCTTTCTAGTACATCTTACTAAATGCACATATACACATGTACCATCAATACAGGATTTCTGTATACATGTAGCAGTTTGCTTTTGACATGTTTGGGTTCTGACATAACCCCCATATTTGCCAGAATGACATGACATTCACAGTAAATATTCATGTACTTTACTCATGGTACTAGTTGTTGTACTTCTGTAATATAGTGGTCTCTACAGTATGGGACCCCATAGATTTTAAAACTTCCCTAACATATTCTAATGCTGCCCAGAAGTAAAAACCCTATTATATTTTCAAATATAATAATATTCCTTCATGTCACAACCACCTTCCATTTAAGATCACATTTTCTGGCTAAATCGGGGGTCTTAAATTTAGAGCCTATTGTAATATCTGAGATTGAGCTAGGGTTTGCTCTTCTTTCCCAACAGTGGCTACAGTATTTAAATATAAATTCAGAATTTTAACTATTTTGACCACAGAAAAAAGGTAATATAGTGAGAAGGTACTGATAAATGCTACAGGTACTGTTAGTGGTGAATTAATACATGTAGTTATAAAGGCTTTTTCTATGCACATTTGTTAGAGTGGACACACTGGAAATATTACATCTAGCACCACAAGGGGTGTTAATATCACGTGAGACAAATATGGGACAATTTATGTTAAGCACACAGATTTGTCATAGCTGTTGGCTACATATTATTGTTGGCACTCGTCTTGTCCTTGGCGGCCACGCAGGTGATCACTGCATCATGAATTGATGGAAAGATCTCCAAACTGTCAGGCATGCTGTAGCATGCCATCCGATCTTGAACCTTGGATGTACATTGTGCCAAAACAAAGTGAACGCCAACTGCTTCGAAGTCTGCATACAGCCCCTTCAGGTTGGACAGTCCCATTATGTCAATATCTGGCATACCTGAGCAGTCCAAGACTATCGCCTTGATTTCTTCCTGCATACTGACACATGAAGCTTCTGGCTTTTTTTCGTCCGGATGCAAACTGTTGGAGTCTGATGTTTTGGCAACATTCGGCACTTGGTCCTGTGTTTCATTGACTGCCACTTGGTGGTCACTTTCGAGATGTTGGCTCTCATTAGTAGCCTGTCCATTTTCCTTTTCTTCATCAGCATCTGCCTCTCCCTTGTGGCGCTTAAAAATGGACGACTTGCGTAACAAGGGGAAGCTGCTGGATCTGCGGCGTTTGGTTTTCATTGGCACTTGCCTTACTCTAAAAAATGACCCCGCCAACGGATTCATTGTTTTTTCAAACAGCTGCTGCTTAAAGCTTTCGACATTGGCATAAAAAAGTGGTGCTTCAAAACGGAATATTTTCACTCCCGGTATCTGGACTGCATTTTTGGAAGACCCTGCCAGCTCGCTAGGAACATAGAGTTCCGTTTGGCTGACATTAACCAGGTCCGTACCGCGAGCGTTATGCGCTTGCAAGACGATCATCACCAGGCTCAGTCCAATGCCTATCGCGAGGCCACTTGTGATATCGAGGATTACAACGTTCAGGAAAGTCATGATCCATACACAAAAATCATAGCGATTTGCCCTCCAGAGCAATGGAAGTTCCTTAAACTGGCGAAACAGAGGCAGCAGGGCACAGATGATAATTGCAGCCAACACACAGTTGGGTAGGGAGTAGAACAGCTTTCCCAGAGCTAACATGACAAGCAGGACCAAGAGACAGGAGAAAATGCTGTTCATCTGGGTCTTGCCTCCGGTGGCATCATTCACAAGAGAGCGGGGTGGAGCTTGGCAACCCGCAAAGCAACCAAAGAAAGCACTGCCTCCATTCATGAGGCCATAAGCTATCAACTCTTGGTTGACATCGATTGGGTAGCGATGTTTCCTGGCCAGCAACTTTGCCATCGTAATAGAAATGGTAAAGCTGAGAATCGCAATCGGAATGGCATCTGCAATGTAGTTGGAAGCATTTGTCATTGGAGGAACACTTGGAGCCGGGATGCCTAGCGGGATTGTGCCAACTATTTTCACGTTATACCGTCCATGAAAATTCACAAAATGTGAAATAAGGGTTCCAAGGATGATGACGATGAACTCGCTTGGTATGGGAACAGGAAGCTTCTTTTTGAACCTTTCACTGATGACTTCACGGAAAATAAGCAACAAGACGATACATACCAGTCCAATTATCAGTGTTGTCACATTGGTGTGGTGTATATGTCGGAAAAGCTCATAGTAGACCATTGGAACACGAAATGTTCCTTGGTGTCCAGGTAGCTTCACGCCAAACAACGGCGCCACCTGGCTGGTGATGATATGAACAGCCGCCCCAGTCAGGAAACTTGCCACGAATGGCATGGACATAAACGTAGCTATTATACCCAAGCGACAAACGCCCATTATAATCTGAAAGATTCCTACAAGCAATGTAATTGAGACAGCTATCCCCACTTTTACACGCTCTCTTTCCCTCTCCAGATCATCACTGGTACCATTTGTAAAATTCAATGGAGAATCTGTGGTCCAGGTAGCATGGGTAAGGTTAGATGTAACATCGCCCGGGTCATCCTCGTCTTTCGGTCCCAGGCCCATGTTTTCTACCTCCCGTTCTATGACAGCGCCTACCATCAGACCAATAAGAGCCATGGTGCCGACGGAAATGTGCCTCGATGTACCGAAAAAGAAGTAGATGAGCACTGGGAAGAAAGAAGAATAGAGTCCATAAATGGCTGGCAAAGATGTTAACAACGCAAACCCCATCCCTTGTGGAATGTGGATGACGCCAACACTGAGACCAGCTATCATGTCGGACACGATCCAACGCTTCCATTGGTAAGTTCGCAGCATCTCTATAAATGGCAGAAAGGATGTGACCTTCTTCAGGATGCAGTGCCCAGAGCATTCACAGCATTCCTTCAGCCTCTTCTTCAGCTTTGTGCCGGTGCTTTCCTCCGGCGGCTGTTCCAGGTCATGGATGGTGGCGAGCGTGTCGCAGTTGTAGCTCGGCCTGCTGATCAGCACTGGCAGTATGTTGGGGTGGGCTGCTGTGGGATGTTCAGTAGCAGCGGGGGAAAGTTGTGGTAGCATGGGTTCCTTCTCCGAGGACACGGCGGGATCACTGACACCAACCTCCATGTTGGCTCTCTGCAACACAAAACAACACAATAATCAGATCATTATCTTCTGAGGTGTGTTTACATGAACATTGTAACTTCCAAACATGACTTTTTGACATTACATGCAGCTCAGTGATATAGAATTATACACATTTTCTTTATGTTTTGTACACATCACTCATATCGTATAGATTAACTAAATGTCCACTGATACTAGTATTGTTATCTGTACCATTATGCCATAGCTACATTGTACATGTATTGTGTAGGTTGTATGAAGGAGTCTAAGGGTTAATTAATTCTTGGTTTTCAAGGTTTATTCAAGACACCAGGTAATTTAGGAATGCACAGAGGTATACAACAGTAAATGGTCATGACAAAACGGCGTCAGGAAGGTGTCTGCCAGACAACATGACCATGGCGATAATACACATGTAGTACATGCACCTACATGTATTATTTCTTTCTGGCCAAGAGTTGTGAGAGGCTCTGCAGTGGCTCCCATTCCTGTGCTAGTACAATACTGTTGGAATCTGCAATATGTTTTTATACCACAAAAACTATTCTTTCCAGTCTGTGTACATGGTATAATAATAGCTAGCATTATTTGAATATTATAATGAATTGAATATTAAAAATATTTCTGATACAACACATGTATATATACCGGGTAAGTAACTTGCAAGTGACCTTAGCGTGTTCAGTAAGTAGTGAACTCTTCAATACGCAGTGCTTCCTCTGTGGTCACTCTGTGTTCACTCTATACATGCTATACATACTACTCTCTCTAATGTGCCACGTTTTAAGATCTACTAGTACGAATGCAATTTCTTCCTCAAAGGCAAAATTAACTTTCTTGGCTCTTGGCCAAAATTGGCCATAATTTAGAGAGGGACTGATTCCTTTTCATGAATCCGATTGGGGTCCCTCTCTTAGTGGTCACTCTCAACAGACGCCACCCTTTCTAATGTGGTCAGAAATCGTACCCACCACTAGCATCAATGCGTTTCCTTGTACTTCTCCCTCTCACCAAAGGCCACCTCTCTAATGTGGCCACAATTTCTTGGCAAATTGTTTGACCTCTTTTAAGAGGGGGACTACTGCATACAAAACTAAATCTTCTGTAGTATTCAAAATTTATATACCAGTAGATTCTCTAATAATAGCCCTAATGTGATAAAGTATGAATCTGTAAATGTCACAATGTGAGATCAAAGTTGGAAGTCTGAAACATCTGCCATAACTGGCAGCTAAAAATAAAGGCCTACTGCCTCAGTGTGTACAGGTGACCATTAATGGCCATGAGCCATTAACACAATAAAGACAGTATTTGATGTATAGAGACCTGATCTTTCAATTAGTCATTTATCACACAAGGAAACAAGTAAATATGTATATATCATGGTGCATTCATCATGTTATGAATGCACTATGACAGGAAAATCATAATGTATCCGTGTCGAGTGTAATCATGTTGCTCTGCATGGATATGATTTGGACTGATTTAGCAAATACACAACTGAGCTCACTGTGCTTAAACATTGTTAAATGTGTCCGCTACAAAATTTTAATTCATTAAGATGTTCATGTGCACAGAGACGCAGTAATGAAATCAGACAATTAACTTATTGGTGGGCTCAATTTTCCACTGCGGATTGGGGATTAGATTGATCTAGATGTGAGAGTGTCAATCGTTTACCTGATTACTATAAAATATATAGCAGTATGTAGATGAAGTGATCTGTTTTAGGCCCTCCTGCGCAAGGGATAATTGGCTAAACTGGGCCAAGGAAGCCACAGGTGAACAATAAAAACTACCTGAGGCCAGTTTGAGACTGGCGACCCTGGCAACTCATCAGAATTTACCGATAGTCAGGTGGCATCTTACCACTCGATCAAATAATTGCTGCCTTTATGTACAGTATTATATAGAGCACAGCTGGGATATACATATATTGTCGGGTTGTGATGACCGAATGGTTAGCGCATCGGACTCCCAACCACAAGATCGTGGGTTCGAGTCCTGCCAAAACCTGAGCTGGCTCTTCAAAAACCGTCCCGCGTGGGCTACGGGTGGCAACAATGGTGCCTCGGTTCACTCAGCCGTAAGTGAGTACCTGGCTATAGACAGAGACGGCAATTGTACTTAGATTACCCGTGGCGCATTGAAGCGTGTAAGCGAGTGTATACTCCCCAGGGAGTTGAGCAGGTGATGGATGTAACAGGTCTGCCAGGGGTAATAATATGTAAAGCGCTTTGAGCTAGCTTCGGCAAGGAAAAGGCTATATAAGAACTGCATATTATTATTATTATTATTATTATTATTATTATTATTATTATATTATGCACCAAATTTGTACATATACCCCGAAAATGTTTGTTAATTTTGTTTGATAAAATAATACATTGTCAGAACTGAAGTAATAATTAGAGTGCGACAAGAGTCCATTATTATAACTGCCAGTTTAGTTGATTAATAATTAGTGTAATATTGTACTGTTGCTTTATTCAAGGCAGCTGACAGCGGCCATAAAATAAAATTGGAGAGAAAGATCGACGTGAAGATGACGCTATCTAATACAAAACCTAACATTCTGTTCCGAATCCATTGATGTTATTTATGTACTACCT
>JAAUYG010027536.1_pt1 | contig 12075 bp, 9 predicted proteins | sample 7278091 | NCBI WGS metagenome assembly JAAUYG01 (sample SAMN14350201, study PRJNA611818) | marine sediment metagenome | isolation source: surface marine sediment (0.6m) | place: French Polynesia: Moorea | collected 2018-08 | reverse complement strand
TTAGTATTCGTGAACATGGTACCAGTATATGGGAATTTATCAGGTCATTTCAGTTTGAATGTCAGTTAGTGGGAATTAATGAGGTGAATTTTGGGATACTGCCATGTTCATTGATGTTACATGGTAATTCCTTCATTAAGACATCACCGTAGATCTCACCAATGTATAGTATATATATATATGTATCCTATATAGTATATAATCTTTCAGGGTTGGACATTACTAAGTAACTTATTTTGAGACTTGTCCTTTCGGACAAGTGAGGGTAATTTTCACTTGTCCGAACTGAAAATTCACCTACCCACATTTTTTGTCTGGTACTACTCATTGGCAGTATTTTCTGTTCCTACAACTGCTTTTAGCATAAAAGAGGGTTCAAAGTTGTGGGGTGGGAAGTTCAGTTGTCCGACAGGTACTTTCAGTTTTCCCGGGCAGTCGGACAATCCTTAACGTCCATCCCTGTCTGTCTATGACCTGTACATTTAAACCTTCCCTAGTTTTACTGCTTGGACCTGCAAAGCATTCTTTTCTGAAATACGAACACAACAGTCTTGGTCATCATCGGCAAAGCAGTTGGTGCTGGTGAGCCTGGTGTTGTATGGCCTATGACATTTAGATGTTTTTCTTTAACATGTTTAATGGAAAAGGTCCAGGTTCAAATTGTACTGATGGCTCCTTCTTCACTGTGATAAGCCAAATGTTTTTGTGACTGTCTTACATGAAGGATTAACCTGTTGTATACAAACCCTCATTGACATGATTAAAGCAGTAGCAACTAAAAGAAATCTGTAAGGTCATTCTGATTTGTCTCTGAACTTGTTACAGAGTCGCCAGAGACAACCTCCCCCAGTGTTGCCATGGTGACAGAGAGTCCGACAGTGAGCCAGCGGTCCATGCCTGCGGTGGACGTTCAAGCGTTGGCTGCGGCGGCCGCATTCAGCAGAATGGGGTTTCCAGCGCAGCCCGCCGCTGTGCCACTACTGCCTCAGCCTGTCCCTGCCAATGCTGACCAGGCAGCTGCTATCCTGGCTGCCTCCCAGTACTACCAGCACTACCTCCAGTGTCTGTACCAGTCACAGGTCGCGTACGCTGCCAGGGCGGCACCAGTATCCATAGCAACACCAAGTCCCGGGACGCCCCAGCTGCCAGACTTGATAGGTCAGTTGCCATTGTCTGCTGGACACCAGGCTGCTGGACACCAGGCTGCTGGACACCAGGCGCTAGGGGATCAGAATCGTAGTGGCGGACAACAGTCATATGGTAACTCATCAGGAGAGAGTAAGAAATCGTCACCACAGAAAAGCAAGCATTCCCCCACATCCAGTCTGCACCCCCAGGTCACCACCCATACGTCACGCCCCTCCCATCACCAGACCTCCCCATCTCACCCCTACCAATCTCAGAGCAAGCCCCGCCCCTCCCCCTCTAAACCCCACCCTCCTGCCCCGGCGGGAGGTCCGGACGCTAGCGGCGGGCAGACTGAGGAACAGCAGAGGCTGGCTGCTAGCTGGCTACAGGAGCTCAAGATCGCCATCACGCCGGACGAAGATGGAGATCTGTAAGTCAAACATAAATACGCCATATACGTGCATGAAGTAGATTATGTTTTCCCTGATTATTATGGACTGAGTAAAGCAATAGGTATATAAATCCCCTGTCCAACATATTGTCTTAATGTGTGATAGTTCTCAATGCTGGGAGAAAATGCCTTGGCTACTGGGGTCATTTTGAGTGATCACTATAGAGTCTGTAGCTGTAAATATACAATGCTTAACCAACATTAATAGCAAGCAATTAGAAGCGTTTTGTTATGTGCATTGTATAGCATAAAATAATCTTTGACGTTACAGCTTAACTCTTTCACTGCGGAATTTCTTGTATCTATATGGTTTTCATGTCGACTAAAGTCGCCTGCCGCAGTGAAAGAGTTAAACGTCCAACATGGAGGTGAGGGATGAGACTGGAGTAATTTACACATTACTGGAATTTCGCAGTACATGTATGTCATTCTAAGTTATACATTCCGGTTGTCTCTATTCTCTTCAGACCTTTGCATATAGCCGTTGCCCAGAACAACACGGCCGCCATGGGGCCTCTCATAACAGTCATGTCCTTAGCCAACACCACGGTGGACCAATACAACAAGCTCAAACAGGTAGGCTAGGTCTAAACACTAGGCTAGAACTATCTATTAGCCACATAGCCAAATGGTAAAAGAATTCCCATTTGGTTAAAAGAATTTGGGTTGCTTTTAGTCATAGTTGCTAAAAAATTAACTTTTACCTCATATATTGTATGTATTGAACCTATACCAGTACTGGAATATATAATAGCTGTCCTTTAGGTTACTTGGATGAGCAACAGCAAATTAGCCAAATAGAAGAATGCATGTTGTTTAGAGTCTTTTTATCTAAATTTAATACTGCTGACACCTTCTACAAACATATTTCGTGGCTCTATGAACTTGTTTCTGGCTAAAAGAAAAGATATCCTTTAGCCCGAGTGGCTACTGGCTAACCAGGAAGGATTTCCTAGTGCTAGCCCAGAAACACTATATATAGACTGCCTTCATTGAAGTAGTGTTTACATGTATACTGGGCAAGGAATTGCCTATTTAAAGTAATATAAATGCTGTTCCCTGGCTTATGTTTAGCTCATGCATTGCTGCCCACAATGGTGATACATATGCTATTGCTACAGTATGCTTGAATTCAGATATGACATTGTTGACCTAAATTAAACAACTGAATTCTTGATGTGTCTCAATTGTAACATTCCTACTAAACATGCCTTGTGTTGCTAATTACTTTGCGTTCTTTATGCAAAATATTCCATAAGGGTAAAGTTGAGTATTTGAGTACTAAATTTGGTTCGTTGGACAGCATTTGTGTATAATTTTGCTTTCTGTTCTTTCAGACACCTTTACATCTCTCTGTGATTACCAAGCAGGCTGACGCCACACGCTTACTGCTAGACGCCGGCGCCAATCCAAATTCGCTGCATCGTAACACTCAGTCCAGTCTGCACTTGGCCGTGCGTTACCGTGCCTACGACTGTCTTCGACATCTTCTCACTCACCAACGCTCAAAGGCAGACGTCAACCTTAAAAACTCAGATGGTGAGCTTTTCAGTTACTTGTAGCAAGCATGTGGGGCCTAGGGCAATATGGAATTAAATAAATACACCAAAGATGTAAAATCACCAATGCTATACAGTGAAACCTGTCTTTCAAGACAACTGCCCTAAGAGATCACCTGTCTTGAAAGACCACACCTTCCTGGCAGAAGGTCCTACATTTCAGTGTAATTGAATCTGTCAGCAAAGACTGCCTGGCTTGAGAGACCACAACGGGGGGTCTTCAAGACAGGCTCTAATTAGTGTTGCGTTACATATGCTCAGATGAGTAGTATCAGAAAATCTGCTCATTGGCCACGATCCTAAGCATTACAATTATATTTGGGGTTGTAGTTTATATATATGGCAGTGAGACATTTTATATTCACTGTCTAAAAAATCAGTAAAAGCATACTTCTCGAAATATGGACTAAAATAATGCTATGTACTTTTCCCTTGTGTGCAGGATTAGCCGCCCTCCATGTGGCAGTGCAGAACACCGACCTGCGAGCGGCCGCACTGCTTGTTGAGCACGGCGCCAATGTCAACCTAAAGGATGGTAAGACGGGTCGCAGTCCGTTATATCTGGCAGTGGAGCAGAATGATATGGACATGGTGAAATATTTGCTACAGGCCAATGCTAGTATTGCCATTGCCACCTACGCTAGGACGACGCCCGTACAGCTGGCCGCCAGCAAACTGCCTGGCTCAGAGATCTCACAGATTCTCATGTCGTGGGATGCCTTCAATGTCACTCGCCAGGAAGGAAAGCAGGTAGGGGTGCGTAGTATTGCAGTAGTTCAGTTTTTTTGAATGCTCTGATTTCACACTTGTGTCATGTTTGCATGTTTTGCACATTAGATGAATTAAATTTAGTGGAAATTAAGAGAGAAGATGCAAAGCTAAAAAGGAAATTACATGTATATGAAAAGGAAGTATCTAACCTGGTGGGACTTGAAAACTGTTCTGCAGCATACTAAAGTTAAAGTTTTTCAATTTAGATATTAAAAGGTGTATTGACAGGCTTTTAAAGTAAAACTACATATTAAGGTACTTGCGGTGGACAGATCCTGAAAACTAGCTTACTTATCAAACTTTCATAGAAAATATCAGTGTATTAATATCACTGGTAAATGTACATGAATAAATGTAAATGGTCTGAAATCTGAACCTGAGAGTTAATAATATTCAGTACAATGTAAACTGTCAGTTAGTGGCCTTATTATCACAAACGTATTATAGAGCCCTTGAATTGGTGAAAAAAGGTTCCGCGAATGATGCTTATGGGGCAGGGGAATAATCTAATCAATCAATATTAAACAGCAAAAAAGTAAAGAGATTCTGAATCAACTCAGACTATTGAAGGGCTGAATAAAAAATCATATTTTATTGACAAATATGCGAACTGTAATCAAAAAGTCAATCAGATGAATAAAAAATTAGTTAGTAAAGGAGTAATTATATTCCTAGAAAGTGATACAATAAATCGATACCCATCCTCAAAGAGCTCTACTAATACCTCCAAAATCTGTTTTAGGGAGAGTCGCCAATGAAGAAACTCAGTCCGTCACGAACCTCCAGTGCCACAGCAACAACGGGTCATCAGTTCATTGACAGTCATCATCAGCGTCATCATCTCCGTCAGCCAGATGCACAGGGCAACAAAGATGAAGCATTGAACATAGACAGACATGATGAGGCCTCCCACCCAGTCATTACTGCTAAAACACCAGAAACTGTTGCCATGGTAACATCACCGTCTCTATCCTCCCCGCACCTGTTGAATGGCGTGTCCAGAAGTCACGCAGCCAGTGTTTCACAGGCACCAATGCAACCATGGCAACACAGCGACGCAAAGACCTCGACAATGAAGCCTCATATACCATGTAGGGCCCTTTGTGAAACGGTTGAGGCAGCAGTAGCCAGCATAGAGGGCAGAGGAGACACGTTTGGCCAGCCTACCGTATCAGCACCAGTACTTGCTGGGGACTGTACGATAGAGAGCAAGGAACGGTCAGAAAAGCAGCTGCAGCAGACTCCAGCTGCCCCAGATTCTCTTGCCCCAGCCGCACCAGAACCTCTTAACTTGTCGGGAAAATAGACTGCAATAACTATGGTAACTTTTTGGGTAGAAAATATCAATTACGCAAGCATTTCCGTTCCGAGTCATTACACAGTGTAACTGGAAACGTTTTCTTGTTAAAAACTGTTTACATGTGTTTCTGTACATCAGACTGGATGTAGTGTCAGATTGCAGCACTGCCCTGGTACAGTATGCAGTGTTGCTGAATGAAGGAAAACATATATATGTGACTATGTGTTAATGCTAAGATTTCATTTCATATCTGCAGTCTTCTACATATACATGTAGTACAATATTATACAAACACGGAAAAGATGGAAGAAATATACGAATCCGTGAATATGGCTGAATCCACCTGTAGATGATGTTTCTGAATTAGGATATAATATATTAGGATATAATGTCTGTTGCCAATTGTTGTAAAATTTTTGAGTTTAAGTAATATAGACACTCATTCCTGCTTGAGGAATGTATGTTGCTGCTGGTTCATCAGATGAAGAATTGTTACTTCGTAGTCATGTTTTTTGAAATGTCAATTTCAAAACACTGAATCTAATTAAATAGTGTGCCAGTGTTGGATAGTAATAGTAGATTTCACAAATACCAGAACAGCATTATATTGTTGAGATGAGTTAAACAAAATAAGGTGCAAGTATTTCCTCTAGCCAGTATAAACCCAGTGCAGTTGGGACGTCGACTGACTGTGTGTGATCTGTGATATGTAATGTGTGAAACATTTCTTTTTGCGGTTTACTATTAAAGGAGAAAAACAGACATGCAGTGATACATACCTGGGCCTATCTATTCCTTGGTAACCAGCCGGGATATAGTATACATGGCGGCTTGTACAAACTTGCTGGTCAGTTGGTCATACATATACATGTAGTGTATACACGATAGAACAAAGAAAGCCAGATCCTAACAGCAAAGTATCCAGTTCAGAAATTTCTGTAGGTCAAATTCATATGCAGGGGTTTTAAATCTCTGTACATGTGTACATACATATATATAGAGATACTATATATACTTTCCAAATACCTCATGCCAAGTTGATTTTCCTGTTGTGTTTAGGTTCACCATACAGGAGTTTCTGACCTGTTGAGAAAACTTTTGCAAATCAACTGCGAAAAGAAGTCCTTTAATGTCATTGGCATACAACTGAAATCTCTGAAAACATAATTAATCTGAAAGTATGTTATATCTTGATTATTTTATCTATTAAAACCGGTTTTGATGTGATTGAGCAATGTTGATTTTCTAATCTTATACAGCATTGATAGATTCCTGGTTTGTTCAGGAAGCCATTGTAAATATCAGATTTTTCTGTGTGGCCGTTGTGGCTGTGTTAATGAAAGCCTCGTTATGGTTGTTGTTATATAGGAAACAGCAATGGTTAAAAACTGCAGGGTAACCCTAGTGATAAATGTTTTGACTGTGGTGGGGAATTTAAACTGTGGGTGACAGTATTAAGCTATTGCTTTTATATATTATATAATGCTCATATATATATATGTAAATAACTGTTTCAATATTTAGCTATCTAATATTGTTAATAAATATAGATATAAGCATAATATGTGGGAAGATTATTCACTACTGTTATAGATATATGACTGTTATGGGATTGGAAGTGAGTGCTGCAGATGACTTGAGTTACCTGTGTATGAATATATATAGTATAATCAGATTTGTCAATGACACTATCAGCCACCAGTCTGGTTGACACCAAGTATAAGGAAATCGAACAAAAAAGATCTAATGCTGTGAAACTGCATTTGGTTTCTTAAAAGAATTCCGCAATTGATCTTAGCCTGTATAAGACACTGTAATGATTACTAGTAAGATTAAATTCACTTCTAGATGCCAGTTTTTTCAAGACACCTGGCTGCTATATGCATTTGGTGACATGACTGGCTCGGCCCTGTTTCCTCCGGGCAAGGGGGTCGTTGGGAAAAATTTTTTCTCACCCAGAAATTCACTGTGAAAACAATATTAAAATTGTGATATTAAACATTTACTAACTTTACCTAACATGTGACGATGTATACATGTATAAGCCGAAGACCAAAGTGTTGCTGTATGCGTGGAATAATAAAGCAATGCTGACCCTGTGTGATATGGTGGTAGATTATTGACACTGAATTTCTTGACTAATGAATTCTATACCTCGGAGGTCAGCTAGGCTTTGGGGTGCATATCAAATGGGTTTACAGAGAAAAAAAGTAAATTAGTACCATTGCCATAAACTCTGTTATATACAATCACTGGCCTGTCGTTTTTGTCTGGGCAAATCGTGTGTATGCCAATTGAAAAAAAGTATGATTGAGGAATGGTTCTCATGAAGTGTTAACGGTTATAAACTGGTTTGCTGGTAGAATATGAAAAAGTTTCCGCCACTGGCTGCTAATGAGAACAGTGGTTGTTACTTACTGTTTCCTGCTGAATGCTGCAGGGGAGCTGTTGCTGTGTTAAGCTGTTAAAAAGATGTTTCTGCATGGTTCTAGTTTGCCATATGTTAATTAAGGGAGTGATGATCCTGCGTCTGTTATCGTCTAGCGTGATGGTGACCACACGCTTCTTGTTATAGCGCCAGTAGAGCTGTGATTGACCATGCCTTTGTTGTAGCTATAGTAGCTGTGGTGGCTGGTTTGGGATTGGATACATTGTGATGGGTCTCAGGTTGTTGGCACCTGTTGATGGCATAACGATTGAGAAAGGAGTCGTAGAAAAGCAATACAACATGCCTGAAGATTTGTATGGCGTGCCGTTACGTTAAAAGGACTAGGGCAGCAACTTGAACTGCCTGCTTGGTTGTTTGTTATATGGGAATGGAATTTTTTATCTAATTGATGTGTAGTATGTAACACTGGTCTTCGCAGACAAACATATGGAAACATTTGTTTGAAAGACCATCGCTATAGGACCTAACAACCCTTTGTTTTGTTTGATGGCGTTGCTCTAGAGTCCAACTGTGAATTATATTACTGGTAGAAGAAACTGATCCCAGGTAGAAGTCTATGTTTTACTGTATTATAAAAGGAGAATCACTCGTTGGAATTTATTTTAGCAAATCTAAAAGTCCACTAAAGTTGACTGGAATTTAAGTTGGCATTTGCAAGTTACATGATTCCATATTCATATATATAACACCAAATATGCATGTATTGAAAATATATTGGCTGGAGTTATATTTGGCAATTGTTTTTGTTTTTTTTTCACTTTTAGAAAATCATTATAACCACATTATAAATTCCATTGTAACATTTCTTCTTTTAATAAGTACTGAGCAAAGCCGAAAGATTCCCCCTAGCCTTGTATCCCAGCTGACCTCAGAAGGCAGTGCGAGGCACAGATACAACCAGCCAGTAGTGGCTATTTGCCAGTGTTGTTACCGGTATATACTGTATATGTAAAAACTTGAGCAGCTAGGGAGCCTTTTCCACTACATTATCTCCTCCTTACTAGTATGTGCTTTCAGTGAAGAGGTTATTTATTTTTGACAAAGTCTGTTGTTTTGTTTTGTCTGCATGACAGTGAAGTATACAGTGAAATTGCAAGTGATGAAATAAAAGTTCCCATCAACCCTTAAAAAAACGGAGTTTTTCTTTTAAATGGCTTTTTTATGCGAGCGAGTTCAGTTGCATGTGCTGCTTTGCATCTGAATCAAGAACATAATCAATTTTACTATATACTACTATTTTACTATGACTGTTGTACAGTGGTCCCTCTGTTTTAAGACCACCCATATGGGACCATGAAAATGTGGTCTTATAATGCAGGTGGGCTTAAAATAAAGGTTCAATAGTGCACATAATCTCACTTTGGGACCATTTAACTTGCTGCATCTAAAGTCACAGGTGATTAACGTGAGAGGTCCCTAGTAAACATCAGAGTGATCAATGCAAACAGTTGCAGTCGAAAGTCTGATATGTATAATGGGAATTTGAAGAATGTTTTTCTTACTTCATCCTAACTTTGAAAAGCCTCTCCAACAAACATACTATTGGTACTATAGCAGGATATATAGTACATACCATTGATACTGTGGTAGGATATATAGGCATTCTAATAGATGATGGTAGGTGTAGTGGTAGTTGCTTGATACAAAGACCAACACAAATAGGGCAACAAAGCTGTATTTCCTCTTCATGTGACAATCAACTAACATTATGCAACTTTTGTAAGGAAATGTTTCAACTTTCATGTAGAAATATTCAACGACGGAACATAAAATAATACCTCTGAGCTTTTTGTGCATGTATTACTAGAAAGGACTCGTCTTAATAGACCATACCAAGGGGGGAGTACATACACCCCAACAGGGCCAGATCACCAGATGTCTCTGACCCAAATCACCAATCACCAAAACAAAAAAACGAATAGCCTTTATATCACTAAAATATTAATGTATTATGAGAGTGTGGACAGCCGTTTTCACGCTGCATTCTGGTCATGTAGAGAACGTTTCACGTGCTAGATATATAGTTAGTCACCAATCATGCAATTTCTACAGGGTCCCATAACAATGCACTGAAAATGTATGCACTCCCCCTATACCAGTCTTTCACACACCTGTGAAACAGCTTTTGTACAAATTTATGTACACAAGGATAGAGTTATAAGAGTTAAAAGCAAAAATAAACAAAATAGATTTTTCTAGTCAATTTTTGTACATGAGTCACACGACCTCGGTATATCTTTATTGCAGACATGTCTTCAGACTGGCAATACATGCATATATGATATACAGGACTGTGCTTGCAGTGTTTGAAAAAAAATTACATTATACTGTAACTGTATCCAATTCCTATCTGTAGTTCCAGCAAAGATAATATCACTGAATACAAACGGGCTCTACTACAGCGACATACTCTATTGATCATCTTTGGTTCCAGTTAGTTAATGCTCCACTGAAACAAATGAGGCGTCCATTTCTATGCCAATACCACATAGTTTTTATGTAAGTTTTGATTTTGTTCCAGCCTGAAACTAGTGCTAGTATTTGATAATAATTATTTGTTCTTTTTTGCCCAACTTGGTTCGGTATATGCCATCACCATTCTACAGTTCATTCTACAGGCCATTATGACTGGGACAGAAGTCCAGGGAGCTTATTGCACGTTAAGGGGGCATTATGATTCCACTAACACTTTCACCCATGTACCAGAGGACATACATACCATTGAGTGGATATGTGAAGGTCCACATCCATAATGCAAAAAGTAGAATAAAATACCCCTTGACATTGTTATATTAGTACACCGGCACCAAGTATACGTATAAATGATATCATCTGTCACTTTTCCTCTGACTGAACAGCCCAACCAGTTCACCAAACTGCTCCCCCCTGGATAACTAAAGGGAGTACTTTAAACCCCTTGGCGGGGAACTTTTCCAAAGATACCCGAAAGAAGGGAAAAAGTATGGAAATGGTGACACCTCAGGATAGGCCGAACTTTCCTATGCCGCAATGTGATTGGCTGAAGGGAAGTCATAAGACAAGGCTAGTTTGGCTTCCCAATGAGACTGACTATTTGTGCTGAAAATTTGTGGCACCAAATACTCCCTATTGAGAATTATAGAATTGCTCCTTCAAAGTGTATATGTGTGTTAACCAGGGATCATACATGTATACTATGTCGCTATATACCGTGAGGCCCGTCTTGAGACCACTGCCATGAGAGACCACCTGCCTTGAAGGACCACCAGCGTTTGGCAGAAAGTCCTACATTTCAATGTAAATGAACCGGTCACCAAAAACCCCCTGTCTGAGAGACCATATTTTTATGGCCAATGGTGTGGTCTTTCAAGACAGGTTCTACTGTAGACAGAATGGAACAGAGGAATCTCGGCTGGCACACTGGCAAGACAAAGACGCAATGCAACACTGCCTACTCAGTGGGATGAAAGCCATGTAGCTATTCACCCATACTACATATTACATAAAATATATACTGAATATGTCACTTATGCACAGATTTAGGTGTTCATGGCAAAATAAACAACAAAAGACAAGAAAAGTAAACGTGATTTCCTCATAAGTTGAAATGTAAATATTCTTGTACCAGACAAGGCAACAATCAGATAAAGTTTGAAGTTCACACACACAGTGGTCCCTGCAATTTTAACACCCTTCCATTTAGGAATCCCCTCTATTTAGAACCAGGAATCGGTGACACCACTCATATAATACCCCTCCGTTTTAAGACCACTTTCACACTTTAGCACCACAATTTTCTGGCTGCATGGGTGGTCTTAAAATGCAGAGACATGTAATATTGGTGCTTTGGGGGCAACTGATTGCACTGGGCCTAGGTTATTAGTCAATTACCTGTACTGCATTTTTATCTGTGACCAATTACTGTGGTACATGATGAGCAAATTTCACTGCAATCTTTTGTTTGCGCTGCATAATAATTCGGATCCATTCTCCTAGTTGGTATTGCTGACTTTTACATTTGTACCAGGTATTTATATAAGACAGCTTTACATACATTATCATGATTATGACATGGCAAAAGCACTTGGATACATCTCGTGTATACCAGTAGCATTCATTCATTGTAGTGCTGCTACAAAAACATAATTTATGAAAACATATCACCATGAACAAACTGTAACAAGACACATTTTTGAGGCAGATAACCAACTAGACAGTCGGTGATGGGGCATCCCGGTTGGCCAAAAAAATACCGGTACCCATTATATCACTCCGGAAATGCATCTTTGAGCTATTTTTACTCCAAAAATGGCCATAACTCGGTGGAAAAATACCATATTCGAATAAAAGTTAAACTTGTTCTGAAGACAGGTTTAACGCAAGGTTTCCTTCATTGTATTTGGCCTCTGAGAATGTATTTTTGAGTTATTTTTACTCA
>JAAUYG010266945.1_pt1 | contig 12077 bp, 3 predicted proteins | sample 7278091 | NCBI WGS metagenome assembly JAAUYG01 (sample SAMN14350201, study PRJNA611818) | marine sediment metagenome | isolation source: surface marine sediment (0.6m) | place: French Polynesia: Moorea | collected 2018-08 | reverse complement strand
CTTCTGTTGATTGTAAATGTATGCAGGGGTATTACTGCATGCAATTTAGTTGTGATAGGAGGGTATTTGTTGGCGGCGGGGTTTTCCGCTGTCCCAGCGGTCTTTCTTGTTTTAGTTTTTATGTTACATGAAAGTTATGTGAAGTACCTTTTTTCTGTTATTATGAAAAAGTCCATATCAGTGATAGAACACTTAGGACAGTTTATAAAATAATTACAAATAGATAACGACATTTGGACAAAACACTGATTCAGAGCCTAATTAATGAGGCAGATTTGCTTAGCACACCCAGTTACAATTAGCCTGAGATTTATTTTGCGGTGTTTATACATTAGCTGTTACTGTATAGTTGCATGATATGACATGGGCATTGGTGTAATCTGCTATTTACAGGGTTTGTAGGTCCGAATTTGTGTGACATCCCCTGTGCATATCAACAAGGACAGTACAGAGATGTGAATGATGCCATTGGTGCAATGCCTGGGAGACAACCAGTTGTCCTTACCCACGGCTGTGTCACCCTGTCACCTGTCAACCACACGCTGACAGCATGGCTAGGCTACCAGAACTACAACCCACACAATGTCTACACAGAGACAGGAGCAGACAATACTATTACTGTGACCAATCCAGATGCCAGCATTGATGTTCACCCTACCAAGTTTGTTCCAGGAAATCACAGCTATTCTACTAAAATCAGGTAGGGATTTTGGACACAGTGAGTGTGTACAATTGTCTGCTGACATAATAACTGTGTGTCATACAGTTGACAAACTGATCACAGTTGTATGCATCAATATTGTATCAGTTTCTCTGTACAGTGAAATGTCTTCAGAGACCACAGCCATAAGGATGAGAAACCACGAGACACATGTGGGAGACCACCTGTCTTGAAGGACCACTGGTTTTGGCAGAAAGTCTTACATTTCAGTGTACCTGTCACCAAAGGGCAAATGTCTTGAGAGACAACAATTTTATGACCTGGGGTGGTCTTTCAAGAAAGGTTCTACTATACTGGATTACTTTCTTGTGAATTGTATAATTTTGCATTTATGTGAAACTGAAGTGATGTTAAAGGTATCTGAGACTTTAATTTCTCCATACTTTTTACCTTAAGTGGCCTGACTGAACAGGACCGAGTTGAATGGCACTATGCTTATCCCCGTGGGAACTGGGTCAGTGATATTGTGTTGGACATTGCCACAGCTGAGCTCTGTGACTTTGACCCAGATGAGGTTGGTTTCTTTCCCTTATATCCTACTAGATACTAGTTGTACATGTAGTACAAACTACTATAGAAATCAATAAATTATATATTACTTACTATTACTTACTAGGGTAATCGTAGTAAAGTAACCTATATGTAGATGGGATTTTAAGTGCATGTACAATAGAATGTGTTAATAAAACTGCAGTTTACTATTGATAGAGATTTTTTTCAGTAAGTGCAAGCAATCTATAGTAGTACAATGCTAGTTTCAGATAAAGTTGCTTACATACTGAGGTGTTTCGTCTGAGCCATTGGTTGTAGGGCATCTAAGTATAAAATGAAGATAAAGTGAATAGATTAATGCTTAACGATAACCAAAAGAGATGTGTATTAACTATTTAGAATCATCTGGTGCACCCTGTAATTGTGCATTCACTAAGCATTTACCTTTTATGAATGGCAGTTCTGATTTTTGTACAACCATTTCAGCTTCCACTGACAGAAGAAGGTATGTGCTCTTGTTACCATGGCTACTGGGGCAGCAGCTGTCAGTATGCCTGTCCTGGAGGTAGTCACAATCCTTGCTATGGGAACGGAGATTGCGGCCTTGTGGATGGCCAGTGTACCTGCAACGCCCACTTCACCAGGTCAGACGACTGCCAGTCATGTAATCCAGACTACTTGGGAACTGACTGCTCAGTGGCTGTCAGAGACCTAACCCTACAGTCAGCCTACCATGTAGCGTCAGTGGTCAGCTATGGTATGACTGTGACATTTGATGGAGCAGCCTACCTGTACAACCAACCTGGAGAACACAGGATCTTCAGCACCACTTTGGTGGATGGAACACCGCTAGCCATTCATGCAAGATTTAGGGCAACATCAGGAGTGCGACTTGTCACTGGTGTGGATGCAATAGCAGTAAACTGTGGCAGAGATGTTTTAGAGATATACAGCTTGGCACCTTCAGGCAATGCTGGTGGTTACGTACTTATCAACAGCCATGAAAGACTTCTCAGACCTGGCATCCTCTTGCAAAACCGACTAGAGTGTGCTCAATTCAAGCCATCCCAATATCACCTGACATCTCCCCAGGATGACTTAGACATCCAAATATTACTGTCTGGTGGGTTCTTGTCAATTCATGTCCAGTGCACACAAATACTGTGCCATTCTTCCACTGGACTTCTCTCAAGCTGCAATGGAGACCCCACAGATGACTTCGTTGCATACAATGGGACAGAGCTGGATGCTACTGGTCCAAATGCCACACTGAGCCAGAGCAACTTACATGAGACATTTGGCTTGTCATACCTTGTCCCAGTATCTCAGACCCAGTTCAGTCTGCACCAGGACATCGACTACCTCACTTCAGGCTCTTCTGTTTACCTCATGGACAGCAGCTACCAGACTTCATCACTGTGTACATTCTCAAACTCAGACATAACCATAGAGCTGAAATTCAAAGCTTCACAACACATGACCAGCTGTGGAAGCCTCTTTTCATACAAAGGTCCTTCCAATGTTACCAGTGTGACACTTCTGCTATGTGACCACAGGCTGGTGATCAGCTACCGTGACCAGCAGGTGAGCACTGGCTGGACAGTGTCCTCAGATACCTGGTACCATGTCAGTCTGGTGTGGCAACCAAGTAACAACCAGATTCTCCTGTTCACTGTGCACAATGGTGGATCTTTACTCAGTGAAGTTTTCCGTCTCACAAACACTGGCAGCCACAACCTGTTTGAACCATGTGGACAACTCTGGCTGGGGCAGTGGATTCCAGACTCCTGGGGCACATCTGCAAGGTTAACATGGAACTTTCAAGGCTGGATCAATGCGGTTCGCATCTGGAATAAACGTCTGTCAAGCTCTGAGGTCATGCTCAGTGCATGGTCTGCGGTCTACTATGATGAGCAGCCCTACCTAGCAAATCATTGGGTATTCAACGAGGCATATGGAGGTGTGGCAGTAGACACAGTACACAGGCTAACTCTGGCGTCATCTAACTACAAACCATGGACTCGGCCCCTGTGGAGTATGGAAACAGGAAGGCTTACTAGCTCTCTGAATGACAACCTACGAAGCTACAAACTACCAGAAGACATTGTACCAGAGTTCCTCAGTCAGTCAGAAGAGTTCTGTGCATCAATTATATCATCCACCATCTCCCAGTTCTGTGGCAGTGTGCAGCTAGAGAATTCGTTCTTAACCATGTATAGAGAACTATGTGTAAGTACTGCTGTCCTACGTGGTGCCATACACTACACGCTGCCTACAACATATGGCCTAGCCCAGGATTGTGTCCTTCTGAACAACCCAACTGTCATTTATGATGCCATAGACTGGGTATGTGGCAGGTATAATCAAGTGGGTTCACCAGATCTCAGACTGTGTACATCTGGTTGCCAAGGTGGAAGGTTTGAACGAAAAGGATCAGAGCTTGTTTGTGTATGTGAACCAGGATTCTGGGGAGAAAGATGCCAGAACATCTGTCAGGCAAGGTGTTCTCAAGAGACTCGACACTGCAGCAGCATGGATGGCCAATGTGAGTGCACACCAAACTGGGACCAACTGGACTGCGACAGATGTGAAGATGGGTGGTATGGTCCGGATTGCTCATCTGCCCTCTCCCAGAAAACCACAAATGGAACTCACTACATGTGCCAGGTGTCTAGCCAATCTTCATTTGTAATGTTTGATGGACAAACATACAGCCTTGAAAGGCCTGGGGAGTACTTACTGTTTGATGCTGATCCTGTTGCAGTATATGGTAGAACAACACCGTGTGCTGGAGACAAAGGAACATGTTTCACTCAAATTGGGCTTGCACTGTCATCAGGGGACAATTTTGTCATACGAAGACCATTCACTAACAGTATCCATGGTTTCAATGTATGGAAGAACGGTGAGCACTTAGTATTCAGCACAAGTTGGGAAGATAGCGACATCAAGATTGAATACATGACTGAAAGTTTCCTCAACGTCTCCATTGCAGGACTGACCATCCATGTGAAATCTTTCCATTACCTGCTGACACTGGAGGTCCTAACCAAGGCTGCTGACTGTGTATCCAATCAGGGACTATGTGGTAACTGTGACAGCAATCCAGACAATGACTTTGTATTGGAATCAGGTCTGCCCATTCCACACAACAGCATCACAGCTGAAATAATCAATGGGGAATTTGCTGCATTGTGGACCCTTACACCAGGAACAGATTTTGGTTTTATCTACTCTGACCCAAGTGATCTGTATAGAGAAAATCCTGGCATGCATACAGCCAGTCATGCCTTGCAGTTCATCCACACCAGCTGCCAGTCAGACCTCATAGACAGCATCATAAACTCTGGATCTGAGACACTGAGTCTGGAATGGAAATTCCGTTTGCTAGCTGGTGCATCAGGTGAAGATGTCCAGACTATAATCAGCTATGTCAGCCAGACATCGTCTATGTCAATAATAGTCAAATCAGGAACTCTATGGATACAGCTTAATGGAGGCACTGAAGAGGACCTAGGACTGGTTCCTGCGATGAGCTGGCAGCATATCACTATGGTGTATCATACAATCACTGGAGTGGCTACCATATATCAGGTGACACAAGATGATGATATTCATATGGCAAGTGTTGCCATTGGAACTGGACAGTTTAGAAATAGAGGAGTGATAGGTTTAGGTCAGGATGGGATTTTACCAGAGTCAGGGACCAGCTTGAAACCAAATACCTATCATGGGCTCATTGCTGATGTTCGACTGTGGAATCGAGGGTTTGACCAGTATGAAGCCATCCTTAGTGCCAAGACCCAAGTGGATGCCTCGTTTAGCAGTCTGGTACTGCTGTGGGAGTTCTCAGAAGGTGCTGGTAGCATTGCCAAAGATACTATCTACGGGATCCGGATTAGACTTCCTGCTGTTGGTGGTCCAGCCTGGATACTCTCAGGTGCATTGGTTATGGTATCTCACAAAGCTCACAGACAAACAGAACCAGATGTCACATGGTATACCAACAGGAACCCTGATCTGGCTGACCACTGCCACAGACTGACACGGGCAGTGTATGACATGTGTTCCACAGTAGGAGAAAGCTTTTGGATGGCTACATACCTCAGCTGCCTGAGAGACATCCACTTCATCCCACACACCACCTCGGCCCTGCCCTCAATCACAGCTCTGGCCGACTACTGCAGCGTGTTAGAAGATGTGAACATTGGCAACAGTAGCCTGTGTGATGACCCATCACTGAAGGAGGAGACTTTGTGTCAGCCTTTGGAGTCCTGTCGGTTTGGAGAGTGGTCTGATGGGCAGTGTCTGTGTAAGGCAGGGTACTTTGGGGAAGACTGCAGTAAGGAATGCCCAGGGAATGTCAGCAACCCCTGCCACAACAATGGAATGTGCACACAGGAGGTAGGAGACTGTATATGTGATGCTGGTTGGGATCCTCACACAGACTGTTCCACCTGTTTGGAGGGGTGGTCAGGACCTCACTGTTCAATCCTGGCTCCTGTTAAACCAACCACCAATGACACGACAGAACCAGAAACACTACCACACACTGCTAGTATCTATGGATTTGCCCACATATTTACATTCCAAGGTTCAGCATTCAGCCTGAGTCAGCTAGGAGAGTTCTACCTGTTACAGTATAACGAAGACCTAGAGATCCAGGTCCTAATTGGCATCTGCTATAATGAACGGGTGTGCATTCGAGCCATTGCTCTGCGTTACTTGAACCATGAGATTGTAATCCGTGCTGGATACACAACAGATCACATCCCTATAGTATGGTACAACCAGCACCAGCAGGACACACCCATTTCTGCAGTATTCATGGGATCTTTCCTGGTGAAGCAAACCAGTACTTATTCGCTCTCCATATCTCACAATATGCTTGGCAGACTGGAACTTACTATCAGGCAAGTGTACAGACAGCTCACGGTATCACTACATGCTGACTACATACTATGTGCCAGCAGCTATCCACAGAATTCTTTACTAGGAAGCTGCAATCCTGACATGGAAGATGTTCTGGATTCATCAGGATCCTCGTATTTGGTGCCCCACCATCACAGTCTTTTTGGTGTGCTGTACATTGGAAATGATTATGGAGAGAAGAACATAACAACAGGAGCAGGATTTGGACTCTATCTGGATGGCCAAAGCTTAGTGTCTACAGATGATCTCATTGATACTTTTACTCCACTCCAGGACTGTACCGTGGAGTTCCACTTTAACCCTGAAACACCTCATGGAGTGCTGATCACTTACTCTACCAACACCCTGTTTTCAGTTTACCTCAATGTGACTCTGAGACTACGAGCTGGAAATGAGGCTCATGACACAGGACTGGTGATACATCCACATTCATGGCACCATGTTTATATTGTTTGGGAAGCAGCCAGTAGATCATTTACTGTGTATCTAGCTCCAGAGGGTCACCTGATCAGCTACATCACCATCAGTGTCAGTGGCCGCACATTTTTCCAGTCACAAGGATTGCTGGTAATAGGCCAGTGGCTTGGAACAGATTCCAGGTTGCCAGTGTATGGTCTGCAAGGCCACTGGGATGAGCTCCGTATCTGGCGCAGGATCTTCAGCTACACAGAGGTTATAGTACACCAGAAGAGTAACTATCTGCAGAGAGTCCCAGGCCTCATTGCCATGTGGAAGTTTAATGAAGGCGAAGGTGACAGATGTCGTGATTATATTGGATCAGCACACATGCATTTCATTCATGATAGATTCTCCATACACAAACCTGTGTGGAGGTTCTCCCATGCCCAGCTGGACTTATGCCCAATACGGATGACGTCAACCTTCCCGAATGAAGACCTGGCAGTTGCAGCAGCTGTGAAGTGCAGACATGTCCTGACCAGCCTTCCTGAAGACTGTGTCAGTGAACAGCAGATGCTTGCCGCTGAAGCTTCATGTATGGTTGACATAGCAGGGGGCCAGTCGAGCCACATGGCCCTGCATATCGTTCTCGCACTCTCTGACATGTGTTTCCTACAAGGTTTGACAGCACAATGGCCGGCAGCCTATCTGTGTACAGAATTTCCTGCAGGACACTTCCCTGTATACGTTGGATCAAACTGTCAGACTGAATGCAAGTTTGGACAAGGAGACACTCTCCCTGGATTAGGATGCCACTGTCACCATGGCTTCTGGGGTGATACTTGTACTAATGTTTGTCCAGGAGGAGCGCGGCAGCCCTGTGCCAAACATGGTGTATGTAGTCAGGATAGTGGACAGTGCATCTGTGAACCAAACTGGACTGGAGATGACATTTGCAGCAGTTGCAGTCAAGGTCGCCAGGGCACAGATTGCTCACTCTACTCCACAGAGCCAACAGGGCAACAATATGTCCTTGCAGTTGCCTCTGGAGGTCATTGGAGACTTCTGGATGGATCAGCAATCTCCTTTGCTGGACTGGGTATCTTCAGACTCCTACAATCTGGCGGATTTGAAATCCAGATTGCGCAGTCATCTTGCCAAAGTCACAGAGTATGTGTCACATTACTTGGTATCCGTATTGCACAGAGTTCTCTGATCTTTGATTTGGGACATCCCAGCAGTGGCTTCCGGATCTACCATAATGATAACCCTCTCATTGTAATCGATACCAAAGAAGTAGAATTTCACAACAACTATTACATCCAGCGTCAGGACATGTACCAGTACAAGATCACTGGGCCTGATGGCTTGTACCTTGTTATCACCATCCAGTTGGCCAGTATGGACTTCACACTCAGTATAGACACATGTGACAGCCAGATAGGTGGTTTGGCAGGCCCTTGCACCCCTCAGCTAGGACACCAATGTAAATCTGAGGATATGCCTTGTCTCACTAGGGCTCTGGGGCTGACATACTTTTCTACACACTACCATCTAACCCAGGAGGTGACAGAACAGCACTGTCATGGTCACCACGTTCCTTTCTTCCAGAGCATCTTTGTTACTGTGACAGGACTGACATGGGGACAGCAGTGGGGTATCCATATCACTCAAGACCCTGCTATATCCCAGGTCCTAGAAGGCGAGTTTGACCATGAGAACCTGACAATAGAGATAGCCTTGGTGATCCAGAGTCTTAATGGCAGCATCTTCAGCTACACCAATGAAAACCAGACCAATGTAATGATCCAGCTTGCTGTAGTCCAAGGATATCTGTGTCTGCACTATGGTAATAATGCAGTGCTGACCTCCATAGCTGTACAACTCAACATTCGCAGTCACTTGAGTCTCCTCTATAACCAGCATTCAGGACGGCTCACACTGGTTTACATAACATCTGACATCAAAGTGTGGCATGGAATCATCTCAAGGAACGTCATCACCAGGAGGGGAGTGGTCACACTGGGTGGCTGCCTCAGCCCCACAGAGCCCATGTTTAAAGGAACATTCCTACAAATCCGAGCATGGAAGAACATGCTGTCAGTATCCCGGTTGCTTTATCACAGCCAAGTCCATTTACCATACATCAATAAAGAGCTTGTCTTACGGTGGCCGTTCAAGGAAGGGCATGGCCAAATGACTTCAGATGTCACGGGACGAAATGTAATCTATTTACCTGGAAACACCTGGACTTCACAGCTACCATGGACTCAACAGGCCTTTGTGTACATCCAGTATGACTGCAAAATTGATCACAATGACAACACATCACAGGACCTAGCTTTAGCCACCTGTAGTTCTGTCTTCCTCCAAGGCAGCCTACATAGTCACTGTGGACAACTCCACCATCTGATATCCTTTCACTACCAGGCTTGTCTTCTCATAGTTGCTGGGAGCAGGGACCCTGATACAAGCCTGGGTATGGTCCTCACTGCCAGTCAAGTCTGTCAGTCAAGTGTCGGCCTCTCTGACTGCCCAACAAGATTGCTATGTAACAACTTCCCAACAGCGAACTTCCCACTGTACATAGGGAGTCAGTGTGACCGTGTGTGTGTGTTTGGGAGAGCCAATCCGACCGACAACAACCAGTGTGACTGCGTCTCAGGCTACTGGGGCAGCTCCTGTGACAGACTCTGTCCTGGTGGACTGACACCTTGTAGTGGGCATGGAAGCTGTGGAAATGATGGATTCTGCTACTGTCATCCACACTGGATGGGTAAGCACTGTCAACCCTGCACCTTGTCTTAATCTGATTGCTGCCAACTTCAAATAGTGCTCATCTTACATGTTTGTAATATAAAATTGGAAAGACCCTCTATTATACCGTCAAGAAGTGACGGTATAATATGTTACATGTAATACATTGATTTTGATTGTAAATTTTGCTGATGAACCTCAGATTTGAGCCCATTACAGCATGCCCTCTCTTAGTGGCCACTATCAACAGAGGCCACCCTCCCTAGTGTGGCCAAAGATTTTTGGCACTGCTACTATGAATGCATTTACTTCTCCCTCTTGCCCAAGGCCACCACTCTAATGTGGCCAGAATTTCTTGGTAAATAGGGTGGCCTTATTAGAGAGTGACTACTGTACATGTATTATGATGAAACCCAGTAACATGCCAGTAAACTTTTTATGCTTTGAATTGGGTCCAAGAGTATATGCTTGATTCACAATTATATATTAGGTTCATGCTGATTCATGTTCATGTGTCCAAGAATATCCCGTAAAACTGGAAGCTGAGACATCAATTGATATTTCAAGCCATTTTCTCCCTGCAGGTGATGTTGAGTGTTCCACCTGTAGTAATGGACGATCTGGTCCTGACTGTTCCTATGTTGAGATCCCGGCTGACCCTAACCCCAATACAGCAGTCTGTGTAGTGGCTCTGTATGGACAGATTACCAACTTCCGTCGCCTGAGCTTTGATACTGGTCTCCCAAGCATGTACTACTTGATCAAAACACAACATCTGAATTTGATGGTGAGTTGAGTTTGATCAGTGTTGTATAACCTATGTTGTAGTATGGATAAGTTACATGTTTATGCTGTAGTAGGGAAATGTATTTTGCAATTATAGATGAGAGACAAAGGAAACTGTATTCTGTGAGAATACCTGAACCACTAACTGCATTGAAAATGTGCCATGGCAAAAATTTCTTGGCTATCTATTATCACATTCTGTTGAGTTTCTTTTATTTTTCCAGTGTAACTTATAATACCTGTATCAGATTTACATTAATCCAACTTTTAATTGATAGTTATCAAGATATGTGCATGGTATAAGTATTTGTCTTCCCTAGGCCAGTCTTCTGGAATGCAGTGATCGGGGAGACACCCCACCTATCTGCACACGCCATTTGCTAATGACATTCTATGAAGCCACTGTGTCAGTGCTTCTAAGGCGCAATGATGCCAAGCCCCAGACAAGAGAAATGGTGGCCTACATTGGCAAGGATGAGGTCCTAGGGATGCGTGCACAAAACATCACACTGCAGTCAGGCTGTCTTCTAACCGTGGCCAGAAAGTCCCCTTCACAGATCCGGATTGAACTCCTCACCTGGAGGCTCATTGTGGTCATCAGGAAGCAAGGAGATGCTCTCAATGTCAAACTGAAGCTCCGAAGGAGAGAATGCTGTGGGGAGATCATCGGTGGCCTGTGTGGCCTGTGCCGTGACTGCCCAGATGACTGGACAGTTAAACGTAATGACCAGTGTCCACTGCAGGATGAATGGCATGGAACTACAATAATAGAAACTCCAATGACAGTCACACCAGGCAATCAAATTACTGAGTACCCACTTTTACCCCAAGATGGAATTGTCGATGTATTACCAGATGATCCTCAAGATGTACTGGATGACAAGCTGGAGGGAGCTATAGTACCCGGTGAAGAGTATCCAGCTGACATCCCAGAAGGGGGTATCGTGCATCATTTGCCTGGGTTCAGATCAGGAGAATGTGTCTGCTTCAAACAAAGTGGAATCATAGCCAGAAAGCTGGAGATGTTTCAGGAGAGATACACCACCATGGAGCTGTATGTCCGCACCTGTAGTGATCCCATCTGCCATGGCACCATTCTCTCCTACTCCCTGGCCAACACCTTAGCGATTTTACATCAGGATACCCTCCAGATAGCATTCAGTGACTCCATTGTTCTGGACACACAGCAGGGCTTGGAACACAATCACTGGCAGTTACTAGTGATTGTGCTTGACAACTACAAGTTCCTGGGTTATTTCTATGTCTTCGATCACAATGGTGAACCAACCAGGCACATCTTCAACTTTCCAGTTGGACTTCAGACGGGAGGAAACCTTGGCCTTGGGAGGTGGCAACCACCAGGCAATGGTGCATTCTTAGCCTTAACAGACAAATTTGAGGGCTGTATAGATGACCTGAAGATATGGAACAGAGACTTTGGCCTGTATGAGTTGCTCAATCACTGGGGTATGGTTGTGACAGGTGAAGAGGAGGGACTGCAGTTCTGGTGGACATTTGATGCTATTCAAGGTACTTGTCTCATAATTGTAACTACAATTGCTTTTGATCTAAGGGTAACTTGCAAGTTGATAAAATATGATAGTAAAGTACATTGGACCAGTCTAGAAGAGCCACCCCGAAGACTCATTGGTAATGGCTTCTAGATACATGTGACTATAAGGGCAGAAATCGAGCCAGTGAAAAGAATATGGGGGCTGTAGTAAAGTGGCTGTTCAATACAGGTGGAGATTGTCTACAGGTGGCAGGAGCAGGTTGGACATATTTGACAACATTTTGCTTTTGCTTCTTAATATACTAGAACCATTGAAGTGAGTATACCTGCACGTGCTTTACATTAAGTGAAGATGTGACATGAACTTCATTTTTAGCTCTGCTTGACTCTGTCAGCAGAGCTCATGGTATGGGACTTTTGTCCGTCGTCCGTCCGTCTGTCCGTCCGTCCGTCTGTGGCATCGATTATCTCTGAAGT
>JAAUYG010114894.1_pt1 | contig 12077 bp, 9 predicted proteins | sample 7278091 | NCBI WGS metagenome assembly JAAUYG01 (sample SAMN14350201, study PRJNA611818) | marine sediment metagenome | isolation source: surface marine sediment (0.6m) | place: French Polynesia: Moorea | collected 2018-08 | reverse complement strand
ATGATATAAGCATTCAAAATCTGAGTGCTCATACATTGACCTTTTTTTACATAGTCACTCAAGGTCATATCTAATGGTGCAGTAGGACTTCCCATATATTTACTTCCTACTAGTGTTTAATGGTAACATATATAGCCCGATTCAGCTCCTTTATGAGATATACGCATTCAAATCTAAATGACCTTGAACTTGTGCTTTCAAGGTCAATATAATGGTGAGGCTGGACTCTCCACATCCGACTCCCTACTAATCTCTACCAGTAACCACATATATATCTCTCACTACTTAGCTGTTATTCCATCTCTTACCACTGGGTCAAAATCTATCCCGGCCCCTCCTCCTCCTCCCCGGCGCACACACCCAGTCTTAACCCTGGGCAAATTTACATTTTTTTTTTGCAATATCAAATCACTTCAAATTTACCCCACCCCTCCACAGGACATTTTTTTGCAATATCAAGTCACTTCTTGACAGAATCAGAGGGAAGAGTCCCAACAAAACGAAGTTGGTTGGGATTATTCTTTTTAAGATACATGTACTTTGTTCACAGACACACACAGATACAGAGATACACATCACAGTACACGCCATCCAGGAGAGTTCACGAGACACCCCTGAGGCAGCTAAATCCACATGTACACAATAAAAGGATTATGTAGAAAGTAACAAAGTATCAGAGCATTCAAAATAATAGTTCTTTTCTTTTAACATGCACAGATGTTGTTTTTGGTCTCAAGTCATGTTAAATCAGATGAAATTTTACCGTAGCCGAAACTGGATTATTGTAGCTCTTCTGGAGCTTTCGGCCATCACTGGCCTACGTCAGGGGTGGTGACGGCCAAAAGCTCCAGAAGAGCTACAATATCCAGTCTCAGCTACGGTACAATTTCATGTTATTTAACATGACTGTGACCAAAAACAACATCTGTGCATGCATGTATTCTTTTTGTTTGCTCTATATAGCGCTCATAGTGTTCAAAGCCTATAATGTGGACACACTCATGTAAACCTTGTATGACTTGTATGACAGCGCTGTATTTAATATATGGTCAAACTCTGTAGTGTTAGAGATAGAACGGTTCTAACTACACATAACCTTGAATCATCAAGGTCACACTAGGGTAAATGTATTTTGAAGAATCTCAAAACAAAAGTTTGAAGTAACAATAAATAATTAGTAATACTAAAACATATGCTTAAACCATTTAGCTCTTGCTGACAACTAAATGCAGCTGCATATTAACACAACCTTGCTTTCTTTATCAATGACAATACCAGTAATAAGTGTAATGCTTCTATAATATCCGTGTACCGGTACAGTGGTCCCTGCGGTTTAAGACCAGCCATTCAGCCAGCAAAATATGGTCTTAAATTGAAGGTGGCCTTAAAATAGATGGATGTTTATACTGAAAATATACAAGCGGTGCCACTGATATCCAGTCTTAAAATGCAGGGAATTGTTAAACAGAGGGGTCTTAAATTGCAGGGATCACTGTACATGTATACTCTACTCCAACCGTGACTCCAGAAAATATTTTATCCAAAAGACCCCAATGACCAACCTGAATTGACCCCCCACTTTAAAATGCGAAAAAAAAGTTCACGGAATTGATTTGCTGGACATGATAATGGATAGCAGGTCATCTGGCCTTCATGTGGGAACTTCCGCGTGGGTGAAAACAACCTTGAGTGTAATTGAAATGTCACATATGTATCAAATATCACCTATTTTAGGTGCTCTACTGGCTACAGTACATGCAGGAGAGTCTTGGACATTGAACCACGATGATAGTACTAGTAATAGTAGTAATAGTAGTAGTAGTGGTGGCGTGGCTTAGAAGGCAATGACATCTGACAGAAGCTGGATAGGTGAGTATTGATCGTGATCCGTGCATCGCGAGCAGAATGCCAGGCCATATGTCACAAGAGGGATGGGATGGCATGGTTCACCCTTTCACACCGTTGCTTTCTTCATCACTTGGCAATCCCTTGGGTGGCTAGAGCTGTCAGCTACACCACAGCTTGGCTAATCGAGGAGTGCTGGAAGGAGAAAGATGCAATGGTTCAAAGTGAGGCACTCCCGTCACGCCTTGACAAAAGTTAAGAAATATTGAGCAAAAAAACTAATATTCAACAGAATACTGCTATACATAAGATATCAAGCACTGATACAAGGTCATGCTGATGCATTGTGAAAAGAAAATCAAACAGAAACCTATACAGATATCTATATAAAGATATTTAATACTACATACCACTATACAGGTTTCTAACCTTATTACCGGTATTTAATTAAATCAGAACTTCTGTTTTTTTTTTTAAATTTGATATTCTAACCAGAAAGGTCCATTATAACACTTTATTGCTGAAAGTAAAGTAACCAGCACGTGGCATCATTTCATGCTGGGTAATGAAAATCTTAACTGCCTTACACTTGCATATTAATTTCACCTTCTCAAACACCAGTTTTTGATAAACAGTATTTTTAAGCATTTACACACCATCCGTACCTCCCAAGTGAAAATGTCGAAAATTTTACCTTTTGGAGCACCAGTAAGCCAACAATTTGCTGCCTACATATTACAAAATATTTTGCACATGTAAAATGTTTTTTTAAGTCATTTAACAGAAAAATCTTTGAACAAAAACTGCTTCAGTAATATTTTTTCATTGTAGGTATTTAGAGTTATTTACCAGGCATGGCACATGTTTGTTTTCAGCGCATTGTAACCCCTGAGCAAGCAAAGACAGCACAATAATGTTTGTTTACAATAACACACAGCTGGTACAAACTACATCTGTAGATAACTTTCTTTAAGCATTTTTAATCATGGTGAATTCCTAATAGGTTAGGTGTAAAAATGAAACATCCAGTCACGGTTTCCCAGTCACTGTCAGTTCTTCCGAACTGTGACCATGGACTGTTACCATGGTGACCCTGACTCCACTCCACCCTCTGTGGGCCTCAGCTCTCCCTGCAAGCTTGTCATAAATTCAGCAGAGAAATTAAATAACTTGTTCTGATGTTGTGTCATCAGGCAATGTGGACACACTTTCTGCTCTTGTCTCCTGGAACAACCTCGGAGCTGGGATCAGCTTTCCCAATCAATGCTGACCGCAGTTTCATGGGAAATCACCCCGGTGACAAGAACTGCCATCACAGCCTGACATTTTAACACCCAGGGTCAACCCAGAGGCAGAGTTGATCAAACAGAGGGGCAAGCGTTTTGATGGCAAGGGCCACACCCGTGTGGCCTTAGGTCCCCAATGGGGAACATTTGTCATCTGGATGAACCAGGAGACCTTACAACCTGATATGGAGCTCTGTTTGATGTAACGTTTATCATGTATTACTCCTGACCACTGTGACCCTTCCAAAGAGGATGTCACTTACAGGTCTTCAGTCCATGACTCCATGATAGGGCCAAATCTAAGTCTATTGTTGTGACATTTAAGAAGACAAAGCAAGTTCTGAGGAGGACTGAGATCCACTGTGTTTGACCCAAAAACTACATTTCAACCATGATCAAAATAAACATAAATGCAAAGTTACTTTATTTGGTAGCAAAAAATCGTTTACCTAAGTTGAGTCTATTACCCGGTACTATCATATCAGTTGTTTCTTAGGCCCGGGTTCACACCAGAAAGTTCTCGTCGGTATAACTTCCAATATGTCGGAACATTTCATGTTCTGGAATAAATTTAGGGCTCCAAACGAAATTGCTATTTCGGTAGAAAGGCTATAATTAGTGTTCCGGAATAAAGTTTACACCGGCACAAGTGTGGGGTGCCATGAGGGGTCACAGCTCTACTCGAAATCTGAATGTAATGATGCCCTATTTTCGAAATGACTGCGCTATATTTGTTATAGCAGGAAGGTAATTTTTAGTTTCTGCTCAGTCAAGTTTTTCATTAAATTCATTATGCCATTCACAAATTACTGGGGGGGGGGGGGAGGTTCTGATTGGCTTGTGTGAGGAGCAGGAAGTATGCTGCAGCAATTTTCGGGTGGGAAACAAAACAATGCCAAAGGATACCAAAAACTATCATTGCTAATGATGTTGGCAAGAAAAGGACATGATCGCAATATACGTGGAACAGGTATGTGCAAAATCAAATGGCTATACGTCAGACCTATGTGAGGGAAAAAGGTGCAAAAGAAGGCAAATCTCATGAGCCCTAAATCTGAAGTAGTCACATGACTGCACAAACTGCCAATTGGAACATATTTTGGTTCCCCCAGCAAGATATTTCGGTTTCCCCCAGCGAGGAACACTATCCTATAAAAGTTCATCGCAGAACAAAAAACTTTCAAAAGTACTTTGAAAAATGGCGGCCGGGTTGAGAGAATATCATTTAAAAAGTCTCGTGCTTGTGTTGTGACCATGCAACAACTGCACTCCATGCACCTAGCCTGGACTATTTTCCCGAATTAGCTACTTTGGCTGAGAGGGAAAATTTGTACTGGATTATAATATTCACACCTGAAGTCCTCCCAAGTTTCTATATTGGCATAATTTTCTGGTATGCCAGGAAAGCTGTCCATCTGAGGTCAGTCCAGGCTACACAGTCTGCTGCAGGCCATTGTCCATCTTGTCTCAATAGCCCCTGGCCTGCTTCTAATTGGCAGAAACATGGCCAGGATAGGATAGCAACGCCTCACCCTGGGTGGCCACTGCCAAGGTACAAATTAGCTACGTTTTAGGCCAGGGAGGTTGAATTGTCTTGTGGGTGAAGACAATACCAGGACAGGCCTAGACTCAGCAGGGAGGCAAATGGAGGCAATGGCAGGACGAGGACATGGTGGGACTTGGAAATATCCGGAGAAACAGGAAGTATCTGCTACATTACACATGAGTGACAGGGGTTGGATGAAGACTTCAGCTCCCATCTGGGCGGACACAATGGCTGGGAGTCTGCCTGGACACAGCCAGTGGCAGATCAGGCATGAGATGCTGGACTGATGATCTTGGGGCACAGTGTGAGGCGAGGGGTGAAGCATGATGGCCAAACTGATCGGGGAGACACCATCTGAGACAACCATGGACAGCTCATATGATGCATTTCTCCACCGTCTTCACACTGCGACACAGCCCAGGCAGCAGCAAACATCCCAGAAAGATTAAAATTATCTGCAGTGCAATGGATTGTCACGGGTCATGGCTTAGGAAATGTCACAATGTATAAAGATTTACCTCATGACTGGATCTGAGCCTTCTCAATCACTTCTTTTACTTGGTTTATCACCCTCAGCTTGCCCTGTGACTTCCTCACCTGGCAGATGGGTCAGTCCCTAAGCCAGGGAAGCAGCGATAAGGCCACATCTGTTAACAATGGCCCTGCCGACTTGGCCTTAACTGAGCGCACTGGCAAAAATCTCCAGTGTGTCTTTTGTAGTTATGACTGGGTTATGACATCTGGAGTGGACAGAGCTCGGTACCAGAGGAAGTTAAAATGGACATAGTCTGATGCGGAGGCTGCCCTAGCAGGCTGGCTTTTCCTTAGCTGTGATTATTGCTCTGTCTGCCGAGGACAAACCCTTCCCTGAATTTGTCCAATTTGGATATTATTTGCATTGTTGTTTTCCCATTTTATCCTCTTATCCTTCCCTTTTCCCCTCAACCCATAAGTGAGGGTGTTAGTCAAGCCAGTGTCTTCCTGTGAATCCCTGTCATCTTCCATTCACACGGGGTGACAAAGCCGCCCGCTAGGCCACGGAATCTAATTCCGGTCAGGGCTGCGGCAGAATAGCTGAGGCAGAATGCTGCTGTCAGCACTGACAATGGATGTCTCCTTCTGCTTCGCTGACTTTCTGCTCAACTCCACTTTATACTTTCTCCCCCGCTCCCTCCCGCAACCGTCCGTGGCATCTCCTCAGACTACGGATGATGACAATGATGCTTCATTTCCGAACTTAATTTCTGGATGAACAGAATGCATATCTGTGAAGCAGACTACATGTACAATGTACTAGCAGGAAATGACCAAAACTTAAATAACAGTATAGGATGTGCACGGACACCTTTCTAGCCCACACTGAGCAATGGTGTGTGGACAAAAGTCAATGACCAGGTCCCTAACCAGTTCTAGCTCCCATTTAGCATTGCCCTAACAGTCCTCCATCCAGTATTTTCATGCAGATCACAGAAGAGAGACCAGGGCTCCTTGTTTCTCACCCTGGGAGCCATTATAGGATGAACTAGGCTCTGACACTGGTCTCCCCAATTGGATTTGTCCTGTCCCAAGGAATCCATGGTCAGTTGTGGGCCAATTAATCACCCTTAAGTGTGTCCTAAGCCCACTTCCGAGTCCAGGCTGAGATGCCCACAGAAGCCCAGGGGTGAGACTGGAAGACAATAAAGAGCTGGCAATGACTAAAGTCTCCCTGAAATGATGGGAATGATGTTTGAAACCATTGCATGACAAGGCTGTGTGATATTTGCATCTCTAGCTGACAAATTTGTATGATAAACATTCTTCTTTGTGATACCATTACCGGTATATAAATACAGACAGAAGGAACACATGTATCATCTTGCCCGACTCAATCAAAATGACAGAGGAATTCTTTATACAAACTGTAGTATTATTATTAAGAAGTCCTATTAAGAAGAAGAAAAATTCCACAGATACCAAATACTCAACATTACCAATCTAATACCAGCTACTGTAACATTTTGTTGTTGTGTGGCACTTTATCACAAATTACAATGTTGACAAATATCCCAGTAATATACATATGCATAATCCATAAGCTGGTCAGTGCTCAAATGATGATTATCACAGGTTCCCAGCACAATACTGAAGCAGAACCAGGCAGAACAGGAGATATAAACAGATTAGACTAGTATAAATTCAAAGCAAACGATAGCCACCATCATTATTATCATAGCTTGTTTTAATTTGTGCCCACTTTTAAAATTTTAAATAAAGGTATGCTAAAAATGCCAGAGAAAACAAGATACAAAGTCCCAGGCCTATAGATACTTAACTCCAAGAGCATCCACCACTGCTACAACTACCCTTATGACAACAATAAACACCATGCTGACCATTCACATCCCCAAGGGTGTACTGACCATGTCAAATCCGTTGTAAGGATCTTTTCAACTTTGTACTTAAAAGCAAATTTTGGAGATTGTCTTACCTTGTCAAGCATCCGGAGCAGAGAGGGTCAGGTCCCTGAGGTATGGTTCTGGGTTGTTGGGTTTGATTGATTGGTCATGTCTCGCCCATATCAGATCCCATCACGCCTCATTACACACAGTGCATTCATGTATTTTCCCAAGGAAGGGTGAGTGACATATCTGAAAACATTCAAGCAAATTTGAATGCTAAAATTTTGAAATATTCACAATATATTATGTGGTGGAGGCGAAGATTTTGCTGGTTCTGGCCTGAACAGTATAATACTTGAGATATTACAGAAAACAAATGGAAGAAAGGGAGGGGGTGGGGGGTGGGGACAAAAGAAAGAAGGGAAGGCCAAGGGGATTTAATATGAAGAATTAAAGAATTTTGGAAAGCTACTAAAATTAGAAGACCCCTGCATGTTGGGATTAATTCTACACTTTATTAAACATTCACTTCATTATAGCTGAGCCTTGCTGATTCCTCTCAGTCTCGGGCTTTCCCCCTTTTTGAGCCCCTTTCTAATGGGGACTGTTTCCTGAGTTTAAATGCCTGTCCTTTAGCTTGGCTCTTTAACTGTCCAGCTCTCATTATTTCCAATTTCCCCTCCTATTCATTGTGGACTAGCAATTCCAGGCAGTAGGAATTTCTGTATCCCCCCAGGGAAGAAAGGGGGAGGGGGTAATGAGGAAAGGTATTATTACCTGTAGGAGGTAAGTGAAGTGAGAGACAAAGTATGTGTGTGTGTGGGGGGGTAGGGGGGGGGGGTAGGGTGTGGAGATATTACAGGGAAATCACACACAGATAAATGACATCTACACTGGGGCCACAAATGAGTGGTGATTTATAGATGTTCCCAGAAAGCATCAGTTACTGATGACAATAGCCACTGACAGTAGCCCCAGGGGTAAATGACCCTAAGGGGGTTGGAAGTCCCACGCAAGCCGCCACTATCAACCCCTCTCCCATTCTTCCATGGCCAAACTTCCCAAATATGGCACTAATTAACTGCAAAAGGCAAAAGGGCTGGACAACAAACCCTTTAGCTCTCTGTAATAGCTGAAATTGGGAAATTATCATGCCCTGGAAAGCAGGAAATAATTTACAACTGGCCAGTGTGGACAAGCCTCCCCCTTTCTTTGTTTAGTGTGGAGATTCACCCAGTGCACCCTGATTAGATAGGCTTGTGTAAATTGATTCTAGTAGGTCCAGGGCACAAATTAGGAGCTACTTCCCCCAAGGCTGGGCAACTTTTATCTGTAGACAAGGTCAGCTATCAGAGGTTTGCTATTTCAGTGGCTGGCCAAGAGAAGGCCATTTTCTACACTGCTCCAGTTGCACTGGTGGCATTTGTATGGTCAATTCCAGCAGGCCAATAACAGTTCTTTGAGCCACTTGTCTGATAAAACTCCTTGGGAAGAATATTAGATGTGCTACAGATAGCATTATCATTATTCTTATTTAATATACTGCCAGGCATTACTACTACTACTACTACTACTACTACTACTACTACTACTACTACTACTACCTGCTACTACTACTTACTAACTACTGCTTAGTAACTACTACTTAGTAACTACTGCTTAGTAACTACTACTTAGTAACTACTACTACTACTACTACTACTACTACTACTACTACTACTACTACCAGTGGCAGAACTCAGCCTATCTGCACACAAATTCTTTATTGCAGAATTTAGGGATTGTGTCAAAACAGGCTCGGCTCAAGTAATGAAAGCTTCTGCAATACCGGGTACATTTTATAAGTCAATGTTTATATATATATTTTTTTGTAAAAGATATTCCGTGAATCCCATAATCAGAACCAATTTAGTGAAATCTTTTACTGTCTCTCTGCAACCCAAGCTGTGACAACAATGTGCTCTTGTACAAAATGTATAACCCTGGGAATTAAAATATTAAAAGCAACTGAAGTATCTAAAACTTCCATAAATGACAGTTGTCCACCTGCGTAATAGGGACAACCTGGAATTAAGCTACTTCAGCCCCTAATCCTATCCAGTACATGGCAATTGACCTGGGAAATAAGACCACTTCAGAAGTTAGGAGAGTTTTCCCTTGGGTGTTTCTCTAAATTCCCAGGTTTCACTGTACACAACATGTAGTCTAGTTCTGAATGCCATTGGCAGATCAAGAACTTCTAGATAATATCCTAAGTTCCTAATCGAGTCTAAGATAGCCTTTGGCGAGAGAGAGAAATAAATGCATTCATTAACATAATACATTACTACAGTAGTCCCCCTCTTTGAATAGGGACACTCCCTCTGCCAAACAATTCTGTCCTTATTGGAGAGGTGTCCTTTGGTGAGAGAGCACATCATATGCATTGGCAGTACTCGGTGCCCCGAGATTACTGGTATGTCCTAAATTCTAGAGGGGAATCCTCTCTTTGGTCTTTGTCCTTTGAGAAAGGGACCACTGTAGCGTCAAAGATTTTTGGCCACATTAGGGAGAGCGGTCACTAAGACAGGGATCACTGTATTAAATCACAAAGCTCTCTCTGTCTCTCTCTCTGCCAGACTATTACTGACTAGATTAGCTTCTCCAGGGTGAAGAGGTTTACCAATCAAGCTGTCTAGGCCATCACGATGACCACATATGGCAATGTTTCTTCCTTGTGGAGTCTGGACACACACCAATTGCAGGGAATTCCTGGAGGATGGGGGGACTCAGGGGGGGTCAGGAAAAAGTGGGTGAGTATTGATGTGATCCTAGTTAAACCCAGTGTGTGTAAATCCGTGGTCAGGCCAGGACCTTGGACATCCGATCACTGGCTCCCTGCCCCCACAGATGGGCAGTCCTGGTAATTAATACCATTACAGGGCATTTCCATGCCATGTCAGGCCTCCCATCTCCTGGCCTGGGGAGTGGGTGATGGATGACCCTGCAGCCACCACAGTCTATTATACCATGTTGGCATTGCCAGAAAAAAAAAAAATAATAATAAAAAAATAACTAAATGACGCTTTCTGTTCTGTTAAAATCCATAAAAGGTTAAGGGCTGTTATGGTAGGATATTGTTTACATTCAAAGTGTAGACATGCGTATCTACAATATTTAGAAACAAAATTTGGCAAGTGTTTTCAGGATGAGAGAAATGACGCCAGTGTCAATCCATTTAATCTTTCCTCAGACTGTCCTTTCACTTCAAAACCTCATCAAACGAAGATGTCTCATTTGAAAAGGGGGCCAATGTCTGAGGATCTGGGATCAGTGGCGACTCGGCCTTTCTGGTCAGTCTGGGGGCAGACAGATCAGGGCCTCTGCCCTCCAACCTGTCACCGCAGTGGGCTGAACCTTATTTGGTCAGTTTCAATCCATCACAACAACTCAAATCTAATATTGACCATTCACACTCCCAACTTACTCAGAACGGACATCTTATACTGGGTTTAAAGCTGCACTTATGGGGGTTGGGGTTGGGGTGGGGGTATTGGGACTGGAGTAGGACAAACAAATTCTAAGTTTAGGACAATTTAGCCACACTGGTGATGATGACCGGGGCTTCGTTAATCTTCGTCAGCAACTTCCATCCAGAATGATCAGACATTACTTTGTTCAATCCTGGTAATTTCAGTAATTACAAGAAAAAGTCAATTGTTTGCCGTACCACAGTACAAAAACAACTCCATTAGCAGAACTGAAAATCATCTTTATTGAATTTTTTTTTTCAAAGTTTATGAATATATGGGCTACTGGTCACATTTTTTATTTGACTAGTCAATCATAGTTTTATAAACACCTGGTGTACTGTGTACATTGTATTAGCTTGGTTACAGGGTAGTATCAATTACTAGTTTGCAGAGCCAAAAATACCTCCTAATACTGAATGTTGAAGTTCACCTATTGGTTTTTTGACACCCATCTGCCAACTATAGATGTTTTCAGTGGCAGCAACATGTACATGTAGTTATATATCAATAGATGTTTGATAAATAGAATAAAATTTGGTTCACAGCAAGTACATGTAAAATTTTGATCAATAAGTCCACAAACTGTATAAATGTTGACAGGCCTTGTGTTTCTTCAACTGGGTTCATTTAGTCTACGAGACTTAGCATTAATTTGGTCTCCTACATGTATTTAGTACATGCTACCTGGATTTTTGACACCATATTTTCCCATGAGTTTTGCAGTTTCACATTTTGGGCGATATCAGTAATTAAATCCTGCAGATGGGCAAAGTAGATCTGATGATGTCTCGCTTCAATGACAGTCATGCACAACCATCCTAAAAAATTCATAACCTTGATGTCATTTTCCCCGCTAAAAGTCTTTAGCAGTAATTTTTTAGGTGGGAAGATATACGACATGACATTAATGCCTGTTTTTTTCTTCTCTTTTTTCGAATATTCTTGTATTTAATGCCTTAGGGACAGATCAGGTGTTTCGATTTCATTTCGGTTGACGCAGTTGTGACCTCGGGTTGCCACCGCAGCCTGATTACCTCACTATAACATCGACTCATTTGGTTACAAATCCTAGCATGTCTCATGCTACATGTGTGCATATTTCATGACATCTAACGTCATCTAACGCAACAAGGTCATTTTAATTAGCTGACCTTTTGTTCTGCGGATTGGCCAGGGCAGCCTATAAAGTTGGGATGCCTGGCCCCTAGGGGCACGGCTAAAGATCAGGTGTCAGGGAAGTGTTAAAACTACACCTAGTAATGCAGACATGGTGCTCTTTTTATTCGGTGACAATTTTTTGGTATGGAAAGGTCCATCCAGGTCACTACTAAAAGGGCAATTCTGGTACACAATACTAGACGTACTGGCACTTACACTTACACGTTCTATATTTCATCACATGGGAATAAAAGTTTTGTACTGAATACACATCATTTACTTGGTGTGTTCTGGTTCTTACTAATCACACGCTAAGCTTCAATTTGCCCATTGTGTGTAGGTAATTGTT
>JAAUYG010132619.1_pt1 | contig 12079 bp, 3 predicted proteins | sample 7278091 | NCBI WGS metagenome assembly JAAUYG01 (sample SAMN14350201, study PRJNA611818) | marine sediment metagenome | isolation source: surface marine sediment (0.6m) | place: French Polynesia: Moorea | collected 2018-08 | reverse complement strand
AGGGACGCCAGCTGAGCAGGAGCGGTACGCTTATGCTGTGCCTTTCTTTCCCCTGGGCTCTGTTTTTCTCCCGAGCGAGGGTTCAGTTCTCCAGCTGGATGGATGGCCCCTATCCCATAAGTACTGCTTGGGATTCCCATTTCAGGCCTTACAGGGGTACTTCATGACCAGGGTGGCTGGGTCATTTCGCTTTCAGACGGCTAGGAGTCCGTGGGCAGGAGCCACGGCATAGAGTTACGGTTTAACACCTCACGGTGAGAATATATAGATTCGTGCGAATTTATGAAATTTTCCACAATTACAATATATTAAGTTTATTTCATGCACCCATTCCATTATTTGGGGGGACTAATTGGGGGAAGGGTAAGTAATCCTCCGTCCGTCTCCACCATGCTCAATACGTAGAGTGACACTTTTCCCAAATTATTGATGAGACATCCTTTCGAACTTGATGAATATATGATTGAGTGGTTTTGTGTAGACAGCAGTTACTATTATAACAGCTAGATTTGCCCAACCATACGGCCGGTTCAGTATTGGCTGTTCCCAGTGAAACACATGCTTAAAGTTTCCTATACAATCTCGGTAAAATTAGTTTGATATTTCTTTCAATTTTTACTTTCAATTTTTGTTTTCCTTTTCTATCTATATAAAACCAGGCATATATACCAGGCATATAGTTCAAATCAAATACACCACCATTTCTGCAATTTTGGTTTTGTGCAATGAAGATTTTCGCGGATCCGAAGGGAGTGAACCGAAAGATCCGGGGGAACCAGCATCTATGACCGGCGATGTACAAACATATGCGCCTTAAAATATCAAACTTGAATGAAGTCAGCAAGCAAACAAGCATGGAGGTAAAATTAAGAACTTCAAGCATACGTCTTATGACGGAAAGTTAAAATATCTTTAACTGTCGCCGTTCTCTGTTTTTACATTTAACTGTGTAAGAGAAACAACTTAAAAGCATCACTATATATTGCTGACACAATGGCAGGGGGGTGATGGGCTAAGGACATGCAGGGTGCGTTTTGATCATAAATGAGTGAGCGAATAATAACCCGGCCGACTCCGCTTAGATGATCACAATAAACTAAATTCTGATCCGAATACAACACTGCCAAGATTGTACATGTTAGGATGTTTGACATTTGGAACGTCCTCGTCTTTTGCTGGCAGGAATCGTCCACTCGGAAAGTTTGGACACATACAAGAGTTGGTAGTAATATCGTCAAACGTGAGGAGGTATCTAGACCTGTCTGTATTTCGACATATCAGAGACCCCTTCGGATTACTTGAAAAGAGCGTGATAACTTCTCTGGTGGAAAGAAACGACAAAAGGGCATGATGCTCCCCCCCTTGCCGTGCGCAACCCGGGCGATGCACCCTGTCAGGGGTGGCTCCTCTGGTCGAGGCTGAGCCAGGTAACGTGGGACCACATCAGGTTGGAGTTTAGAGTACCTCTGTGGGATGTGAGACACTCACTGGGTGGGATCTCACCAAAATGGATGCCCCTTTGGGAAATGGTTTCCCTTGAGTACATGCATAGAGCAGACAAGCCTTCGCGATCTTTTAGTCTCTGGTAGCGACCACCTTTCCCCATCAAGATGTGAAGCACACAGGGACATGAAGTGTGGAGGGGAAAGTGTAAGCTCTTCCCCGTGCTGAAAGTGGGAGTGAGGTCTCAGGCCATCTGAGTGCTCAGGCTGGCCCAGACCTCACTTCACTCCTACAGTCAGATCCACAAAGCCACACCTAATATCCGCATTGACAGTCTGAGGAGCCTACGTCTACTGTGTGTGAAGAAGACATCCCATGGGTTGATAGCCCCGGGAACGGTGTAATCCACGAGGACTCCGGGACTGTAACAATATAAAGACCACACACTTTACAACTCCACTGCTGCCAAGCCTTGCCTCGAGTCTAAGTACTGCCTCCTCTGGCCTTAGTCCACAGACCATGACGCTGTAGTAGGTGGAACACGTACGTGGCCACAGAATCTTCAGAGGACTGTTCCTAATTGATATAACACAAGTTTTTGCCTATAGGTCAAGTATTGGCATGTTAATATTGATAATGGTTTCATTAAATGCTAATAGCAGAGTAAGAGAAAAAAATATTTGTCTTTCAGGCTGGGAGAAAATAATTTTTGTTTCCCTAAGCTGGAAAAAATCTCCATCCCTCCAAACATCTAATGTTGCGTTTCTAAGGCAACGTACGGGCGAGGGTCTAAAAAGTATGCCTGCCCTATACACACAATGTCAGAAGTCTATGTTTTTGTTATACACCATATAAAAATTAGGAGATACAAGCAGCAGTAATGGCACTGGTTACCAGTAGCAAACAAACACGTAACCGAATTTAGACCAAATGCTAATTAGATAATGGCACCGACGCACCAAGCCCGGTATAATGGCTGAATTTACCTAACACCTATGAATAGAAGGAGTGGCATCATCCCTGCAGGTGACTGTCTGCTCTTGTTCATCTGTCCTGTGCTTGTTTGTAGCTGCTTACTTGGCAACGAGCTCTATGAAACAAGGCGCTGAACTTGGCATTGTCCATTCAAAGGCCCCTGGGCTGCATATATTAACAGTATATAATGCCTGGATATGGTGTACAATTACAAGACGACATCAGCCTAGACTAACGGTACCAGATTTTACTTTATAATCCCCTGCTTTAGATATTTTGCTCTTAAATGGATAGCACTGATGCACCGCGGATGGAAGTCCAGCTTCCAACCACGAACATATCAACTCCCCTTTGGCTTAGGGTTATCCATGGTTTTGTGTTACCTGCTTTATTTATCGGAAACTTGATGGTGATTGTTGCAGTGCTGAAGTTTACCAAATTAAGGACGGTCAGCAACTACTTCGTCTTTTCCCTTGCAATTGTAGATTGCCTGGTGGGATTAGCATCAGTGCCTGGGATATATTTCCTAAGGAGCCTGAACGTATCAGGTGCTTTATGCTACATATACTTCACAATAATTTTCTCCGTTTGCTTCGTGTCTGTGCTGCACATTTTAGCTATAAACGTGGATCGTTATGTCGCCATCACGCGACCTCTTCAGTACTCGAGCATTGTCACGCGAACCAAGGCAGTTTGCGCCATTTTGTTTATTTGGATCTTTGGCTCGGCCACATTAATCGTCTGCTTTCGAAGCGGTTTGGTTGCAATAGCACCCAACCGTTGCGCCCCTAACTATTCCCCAGCATTCGCCTTGCTAAACCTGTTGGGGTTGTTCTTTGTCCCTTTCACGACGACCGCTTTATTGTATATGCACATTTATCGTTTAACAGTGAAGCATCTTCGCACGATAAAGTCTTCATGCATGACTGGGCAAGGTGGAGCCACGATGACACCAGCCGATATGAACAAGGGAGACATCCAAAGGGATATCACCCCTGTCTCTTCTGTGGAGGCTGCCATTCCAAGAAAAGAAACAGAGGCCGGAGGTGTCCCAGTTTCGGCCACGAAGCCAGGCTGCCATATGGCAACTGCAGCTGAAAATCTCGATGCCGACACCAAGAAGAAGAGCACAAAGGCACTGCGTGTGATTGCCAGAATACTGTGTACATTCGGAATAGCATGGGGACTGTTTTATACAGCGATCACAATAGTAGCTTTCAATCCATTAGTAATGACACAAAGGGTGGCTGCTCAAGTATTCTATCTTTTGCTGGAGTTACTTTTTCTCAGTGCCGCGGTCAATCCGATAATTTATGCATTTTATAGCCATGAATTCAAGATTGCTTTCCGAAAACTGCTTTGTCGGAAATTTACTTTAACAAATTCTTCTAGGGTTTCGGTGACTTCTTAAATTTCTCTCTGGAAAGGAGATGATGATTTACATAATTAGGTAACCGGCTAAGTGTGGTTATGCTGGCTGTGGCTTTAATATGTTACTATATGATAGGTCACGGTCGTCGCCTGTTCATCATAAGTTTTCTCGGAAACCATCAAAATTGTTTTCTACATGTGCTTTTTTTTAATTTTCTTCGTTTAATATGGTAATCAATGGGAAATTATAAATTGTCAAATATCTCGATAAGAGGTGGCCGTAGAGCGAAAAGGACAAAAAATGGACCTCATGAGCAAGTACATATATTGACTGTCCACGTGTACTTTTGACCGATAAGGGTTCAAGGTCATTTTGAGCATGCTGAGGTCACTCTGTGCAAAATTGTGATTTCCAGCAACTTCGTATCTCAAATTATGACCCCCCCCCCTCAGTTTTCTTCGTTTAGCATGGGAATCAATAGAGAATTAAAAATATCATATGCTATCTCGAAACGGGGTGGTCGTAGAGCGATACTGACAAACATCTGGACCCCAGGGGTAAGTATTCACTGTACACACAGATACTTTTAACAGTTATAATAAGTGTTCACGCAATTCTGAGGTAATTCAGTGCAACTGTGATTTACAGCAACTTCCGATCTCAAAATTAGATGATCATAGAACGAAATGGGCTGAGATTGGGACTCAAGGACTCTAGTTACACACACGGGGGTGTCTTTGAACTTGCATGCTTGTAGAGTTCAAACGTAATTTTGTTTTGTGCCCATTCAGTGCTCTTGTCTCAAACTGGGCTGTAAGGTGTAGAATGAGGAGGACTGAAATTTGGGACTCGTGGACACCAATAACACGTAATGGCGTCCCTTTTACGTTACAGTGCCCCCGGTTATTTGGGGGTTAGCACTTATCTCAACATGCCACAAACTCGAAAACGGCTGATCGTAGGGCGACACTGACTGACAGTTGGCACTCTAGTACACTGGACTCTGGACACTACAAAATGTGGTATACATTTTACCTAGTATAGTACCGTTAGGGTCGCGTGGTGCACTTTTCTCAAAATGCCCTCTAACTCGAAAACAGTTGGCCGAGGAGCAAAATGAACTGAAAGTTGGAAGCCATAACACTAGAACACTGGTACAACATATAGGGGGCACTTATGTGCCATGGTTGTCAGAATATAGGGCACATAAACGCCTGTCCTTGTCTAAGTAAGATCTTTTTAACCTTCAAATGCCAAAAATTAGAATTACACACCTCAGCCACATTACTGTTAGACATAAACCTAAGGTGGTCTTCTGGCAAATGGCCAAGCAGAGCGCCAAGACCCACGAGGCTCCTGTTAAATAAATCCAGTAACGTTTTGATGGCTAAATTAGATCAGTTAGATACACGGATATGTTGATGTTTATTTACACAGCATTTACAGAGCCCAACCTACTTTTGCTATTATATGTAATAGTGTGAAAAAAAATGTGGTGACACCATATGCAACATTTATGTAACGGTTTCATTGCTGTATTCACAGTAACTAGCATGTGACGTGTTTGATCCGAATAAATACAATGAAGAACACTTTATGTGGTGTATGGTTTTGGCTTGTAATGGAAGTGGCGAACGTTAACATTTTGCAATTATCCGTCATGTGAGTTGGCTTCATTACCTGTATTAGACATTGGGAATTCATTTATTACCGATCCGGAGAAAGGGCCTTGCAAACACGAAATATAGGACAACTTGTGAAGTATACATACGTGGTAACTTCGTAATACTTATATGTAAGATGCTATTCTTTCATCTTATACTAGCATGCTAGTCTTTGTGTCTGGTAGCCGCAAGCCTTAATGGCTGCACTGCCATCAATATTGTCGTCCTTATACACCCTCGGCGTGGTGAAAACATGCAAAAGTGCACCATTTGTTAGCTATGGTGGGGTATTAGTATTAATGCCAGCTGTATGTGGAAAAAAATAAGAAATGCTGGATACAATAAGTAAAGCACAAAACCACTTGTATCTTGCGGAATAAGTAAAAAAATGCTGGATACAATAAGTAAAGCACAAAACCACTTGTATCTTGCGGAATATTTACTACTCACAATGAATTGTGAGTAGCAGAGACTGCTAGTACGCACAATTTACTAAGGATCATGCAACTGATCCTTAGCAAATTGTGAGTGGTATATTACACGGTATAGAATAGAATAGAATAAAACTTTATTTAACGCGGGTAAAAGCAACGGCCCTGTATTCCTAGGACTGTTCACTTGCCGCGTTGCGTGGTTATCAGAGCGCCTGTATAGCCACCTGGCGACTAGCGTGAAAAAATCGCGGAAAGCATGGCTAGCCCAAAGAAATGAAAGGAATATAGGGTCGTTGGTAAAAGGTTTAACAAGGGAACATTAGTGAACAGCACTATTACCCGACAGTGATAAGATGAAATGAGCAAATGAGATGAGATGTAATGATATGAAATGGATGCTGTGGTGAATCTGTGGATCTCCATGCAAAATAATAGCAAATGCCATGTTGACGAGAGGTCAAATGTAAGTTACGCCATACAAAGGGTGCTTCTATCATTAGTTCCGAGGTTGATCTTGTGTTAATTTTGTCTCCAAGGGTGACACTTCTCATGTTGTGATTACTTGCGTTCAAATTGATTTTTTTTTGATGTTGTATTTTCAGTATCATCTGAACTACGTCAAACAATAATTTCGAAATGCACAGTACGTGGAGAACCCTAGTGAGTATGTATAAATGCATGCATACACAACGTGCAACTCGAGAAAACACAAACGATGAAGTATCTTAAAAAACACTACATTTACAAAGTAACTTTTTCAGTATACGGCTGCCTATATCAGATATGCGTGTGACTCTAGGCCTACTGTTGCCTCTATTGTCTCGAATTAACCGACGTTCCAGGATCAGTTTTCAGAATGGTACTGTTTGATTATAGGAAGGCCCTCGACCACATAAATCATAATGTGCTTCCTCACAAGTTCATTGATGATGGTGTACTACATATGTGGATTGGCGCATTTTTAATAAATCGTTCATGGTAGACCTAAAGATTGAAGATTGCTATTCTGCTCTATTTGATCAAAGGGCGGCATTCCACAAGGGACAGTGGTCCCGTAAAATTCTTACTTCAAATTAACGACCTTTCCACACCCTGTCCCATTTTAAAATAAGGCGATGACAGAACTATGTTATTTATGAAGTGTGCACTAACGGCACTACAGATATATAGCTATCAGTATCAGTTGGTCAGTGTACACTGACATATGTGTTAACTCAGATAAAACCAAAGAGATGCTGTTAACATTTTTGTAAGGACGAATCACATAAAGAATTAGTGCAGAACGAACTTGCAATTAAACGGTGACATTATAGAAAGAGAGTCCTCCTCTAGGTACACTGTGTTAGTAATTCACGATGTTATTATTTCTTACTTTGCGTTGTGTGTGTGTGTGTCTGTGGACAAGATATCTCAAAAAAAATATAAATAATTCACCAATGAACTTCATTTTTGGTGGCAGCCTTCTCTGTGACTCAAGGAAGAGAAGTTTAGATTTCGAAAACAAAAATTGGCCCTGTGTAAGGGTGGGTGTGGGGGGTCCAAAATCTGGGCCTAATGATAAGAGATAGGGGAAAATGTTTCGATTGGTTATAACTCTTAAACGGTGCGAGTTAGACATATACATGTAGTTACTAGTAGACACTAATAGGAAGTCATACATGGGGAATCCAACTGGGGCATTGAATTTGACCTTGAGTGACCTTGAAAGGTCAAATTCAACGTCACCCAGATTTTGAAGCCTTATAGCTCGCAAAGGAGCCTAGTTAGGCCCTATGCTACTATTAAACATCAATAGAAAACCATATATGGGGAGTCCAATGACACTGTCACATTAGACCTTGAGTGACCTTGAAAGGTCAAAGTTTAGTCGCCAGATTTCAAAGCCTTAATCTTGTAAAAGAGCCTAGTTAGGCCCTATGTTATTATTGAACAATGGCACCAATATATTTGACATTGTGTGACCTCGAAAGGTCAACGTCAAAGTCATTCAGATATTGAGTGGTACAAGAGCGGAATGGTGTAATGTCTCACATAAGGTAGTTTGTTGGCAGACGGGGTTTTCTGCTGTCCAAGCGGTCTCTCTTGTTGTATCTGATCTTTCTTCAAATACACATCCTCAAGCTTTGTCGCCAAAGTGGAGGACTTGCAATTTATTATGGTAAAATTAAAGTGAAAAGTTGCCAAATACAGAATTTAAAAAATACCAAACGTGTCTTTTGTGAGGACCATTTTTGCTTCCATTTTAACCAAGACGGGGAAAAATGCGAAAAAAATGGAGAAAAACAATTTCTTTTTCAAAATTTGATCATCATGGCCCAGGGCAACCAACAACTAAAATTTGATACATATCTGCGCAGTTGTAATATTTAGACATAAATGCGACGCGGACGACGGACGGTCGGACGACGGTTAGATTTCGCTTTTGCAGAGCTAAACCGATTCTGGCGATACGTTCAAATAGAGCTAACGAAATCACGGCTTTTTAAAATAAATCACCGTAGACATTAGCACTGAACACACCAAACATCCCGAACACACCGAGACAGGCGAGTTTCATCTCGGAAAAGGTCAAACTGAGCAGCCGAGTGTCAAGGTCCCTGGATCATGGATCGCAGTTTTGACAGTTGTAATACTCAACCGTTGGGTGGACCATGTGAGCCTCGAAGAACGAAGTCAATAAAGACTGACGTTTTGACCACAGCGTATGGGTTGCACGTGGTTTTCCTGCCATGGTAAACATCAGGACAATCGATTTTTTGCAGCACAATATGTGGTTCAGGTGTGTCATGCGGTAAACAGCACCTGGGATGATGTCGGGTGTTACTGAAACATTTGATGATGTATCTCTTCTCTGTGTCACTTCATTTGGACCAGTCGGCATGGCGTTGAAAATTCAACCAATTATTTAGTGAGTGGTGTGGCTTCCGCATGTTTCATATGCAATGAAGAATGCTCGCATACCTCATTATTTTTCGGGACGACGACAGAAGACACTAGCGTCTACGTGTTGGCGCTACAGTGGTCGTACGTGCTACCATCTACCTAGTGTTATACCTGTCTTGGCTTTCGTGTGTCTAGTTCTGACGGGGTACCTAATTTCATGGCTGTTGTCGAGCACAATACGGCCTTCGGGTGGAGAACCCCGTCTGAATGTAGACAATGAAAACATCCGGCCAGAGCAGACGACATCCAAGCAGGCGGGAAATTTGAACCAGCGCAAAACAATGGCATGGCCTCATTTGTTCAATATCGACCCGGGCCGCCCCAGATATGCGGATAACCAAACATTGAAAAGCCTGTTGGGCCAAATAGAGTTTATTGAAGATCTGAAAGGGAGTAAAGTATCACATACACTGGAAAATGATACTTCGATTGTCATTCTTCTGAGTGGAGGCATACCGGCACCATTTAGGGAACTGGGGTCATTCCGTTTCGTGGATTGCCCTGTAAGCTCGTGCTACCTTGCAGACAAGCTTAGACTGAGAAGAGATCCACTGCTGAAGGATAGGTCGCATGATGCCGTTCTCCTAAGTCGGTTGACGCCTCTGGGTGAGGTTAAACATCTCTGCTCCAAAAGACGCACTCGAGACGTTTGGATCTTCTCGGAGCTTGAATCGGCCGACTACTTCAAAGTGGACCTAGATTCGATTTACGGGAATGAGTGTCCGGTGAACTGGACAGCCACGTATAGGAGAGATTCCACTATACCGTCCCAGTATGGACAGTTTGTGTCACAAAGCATGGAAAATATTCCAGGTGAGTCTACCCGAAGTGTCACTGGGACCACCAAGAACAGGCTGCTCGCGTGGTTCGCCTCAAACTGCAACACAACGAACAACAGGATGGGATTCGTACGCGAACTGCGCAAATACATTCCCGTTGACATATATGGAGAGTGCGGAGAATTAAAATGTGAAAAGAGACCCAGATGCATGGAAATGTTGCGGCAGCAATACAAGTTTTATTTTTCCCTGGAAAACTCGAACTGCCGCGAATATATTACGGAAAAATTTTTCTTAAACGCAATCGGGTAAGTCTTTGGGTGATAGCAAATTTAAATTTGTTTTAATCTAGAAGTATGTTTTTAGCATTGCACCTGTCATACATATGGATGCACAATATGGAGAACAGGTGAACAGTCCAGAATAGCCAATGTAACTCGTTACCGAGGCTTGCTCACTTCTTGGCCAATATTAGTGGGGAATTAACCTATATATTACTCAAAGGTTACCCCATTGTTAAGTTACTGAACTGAATTCATGACTTGAAGTTTTTATTCTGGTTATATCGAAATCTGTGTTTACCTTTAACTTTTTCAGTCAGACTAATGGCAGTTAAAGATAAAAAGTTGTGATAAGGGGTCCTGGCACCAACCCAATACCACTCAGAATGTTAACCTTGTGTTGCCCAGGAAGAATTATAGCATGCACGCGCAGTTAAAACAAATATATTTATATTTTAATGTCTTGTTATGGTGGCCCACAAGTACAATACTCCTCTTATATGCATTGCTGCTCTGTCGAGCTGTTTTCCTTCTCTGCTCAGCACTTTTGTTCTCTGCGGAGAATTTGTCCTTCTATGTCGTATTCTTATTCTTGCTGACCATTATTCGTTTCTGTCGGCGTTTTTCTGCTCTGCTGAGCTTTCTTCTCTGCCGAGTTCTTTTTGCTGCTATGCAGTGTATTTTACTGATGTGCCTTGCAATGAACGGCAGAGAGGAAAACCGCTCGGCAGAGCAGAAAAACGATCGGTAGAGAAGAAAAAACGCTTATCATAGAAGATAAATTAAAGCTCCGCAAAGACAAAAGTGCTCAGCAGAGAAGGAAAAACAGCTCGGCAGCGCATCAATGTGCATAAAGGAGTAGTATTGTGCTTGTGGGCCACCGTACTTTGTTTGAAACTGTGTATGTATGTATATGTATAGTTTTGGTTAGACACCTATGTCACACCAAAGTAAAGATTGGTTGATTATTACTTTTACAGATTGGACCATACATGGATTATAAACTATATAATATGAATAACGGGTGACATTGGTCAAAAATGAGACAATTTCTATGGCAACACATTTTGACAACGCAAAGTTAATGATAAAACAGCCAGTATTCTTCAGGTATCGATAATATAATAATATAATATGATAACTTTATTTCAAACTGTACAAGACTTTAGTGACAGTATCATCATGCAATATATCATGTATACAATTGCATATAAATTTGGTACAGTTTGTGGCTAGCACCAAAGCCAGGGGCTGTGACCTTCAATTTACTACGACAATGCTGTAATTTTATAGAACTATTGTCTACAATCAATCAATCAATCAATCAATCAGCTGTATTTTGGCATAACTTTGCAGTCTTACCAAGTACAACATTGACCATAGTACTTTCAAAAACACGCACTACAATAACAGTGATAAAAATCTATATACATAAATAAATGAATAAAAAACATGCGTATGCAATGCTGTCAACATGATCAAGGTAACAAAACCAGAGCACAGGTTGTACAGCTGGTGAGGGCCAGTAAAAAAGAGAAAGAAAAGAAAAACACTTAACGATCAGTTAATTATTACGACACTGTTAACACCTGTCAATATTGACACCTGCGTACGCGACCTTGGTGTCAATATTGACAACACCCTGTCTATGGAGCCACAAGTCAACCAAATGTGTAGGTGTGCCTCCTACCACCTGAGGAACATAGGGTTCTGTGAGGCGCTACCTCAGAACCCCGGCTCAGTACAGACGCTACTAAGTCAATAGTCAATTGTCTCGTAACATCTAGGCTGGACTATTGTAATGCTTTGTAATTGGCAGGATCACGGACCGTCGTACTACTATATATGTCCTACATAATTATATAGTAGTACGACGGTCCGTGGGTAGGATTGCCAAAGTGTCTGACTGCCAGACTACAACGCATGCAAAATTCAGGAACACAGCTACTACTCACATTGGAAGTACCTGTGCTTGCAGTGGCGGCCAAAGTCGTTTTTGGTCTCGCTTTGGTAAATGGTTTGGCCAATGAAAAGCAGTTCCGGGCAGCTGCCCCAAACCAATCATACCACTGTTTCTGTGATGGCGAAGTGGTTATACATTCAACCAATAGCCATCTAGTCCGAATTACTCACCAGCTTCCATTGAGTAAAATTTGGGCAGTTCTCAGCGCGTTTTACACAATGCGCT
>JAAUYG010009563.1_pt1 | contig 12079 bp, 6 predicted proteins | sample 7278091 | NCBI WGS metagenome assembly JAAUYG01 (sample SAMN14350201, study PRJNA611818) | marine sediment metagenome | isolation source: surface marine sediment (0.6m) | place: French Polynesia: Moorea | collected 2018-08 | reverse complement strand
TTTTTAATCGTTGTGTTTTTCCTATTTTACCAAAGTTTACCCAACCCCACCTCTTACGGTTACTCACCCCCACCACAAAAAACCCACAACCCCCCCCCGCCCCCCCCCCCCCCCCAACAGAAGTGTAGGTGTTAGGAAGGTGTTCGGTGTTAGGAAGACTTTATATACCTCAGGAATCAAGATTTGCCACATTGGTGTGTACAATGTTACTCCGCAGTGTCTAGAAAGATGCATATATGTGCTATATAAATAAATAATTAAATAAATAAATAAATAAATAAATATTATTATTATTATTAGTAGTAGTAGTAGTAGTAGTAGTAGTAGTAGTAGTAGTAGTGAAGGATTCTTTTAACAGTGTTAATACAACTTTCAAACATCTTTGACTTATCTAGTTATGACTAGTATGGACTCGCTAGTCTTTTCATTATGAAACTTGACACATTTCTAGTATTGTCATATGAGATGTGTTTCTCTGTTTAGGATTTTTCTGTACCTTGTAAATGGTGGATTCAGACGGTGCTTCGTATCTGGTTCCTACTGTAGTTCCCTGCTCATGGACTGCTGAGGTTTCTGTGAAGGGTAACAATGTCATACAATGCAATGTCATATACAATAGTGCAATGTCATATATGTACTGCAAGGTCACATGCTGCAGTGTCATAGGCTGTAATAGGTTATACACTGCAGTGTCAATGATGAAGTGATGCAATAAATGATACAATAATTAATGCCATGCAAAACTCCAGATGTAGCTGGTGGTTTTCTGTAGGTTTAATGAGCTATTTTAAATTTTTTGGAAGTAAAGGTAGTTACTTGGTATTTGATGATAACAATGTGTTTGGGGCTTACCGGTCAGAGCGGTGTCCTGGTGTGTAGAAGAAAATAGGTTGCTATGGAAACCGCTGTCGTTTTCTTTGGCGAGGAGGTGCTTTTTCCGTCCCAGTTTCTCTGGTAAGAGGTAATACCATCCATCTACTGCGTGCTCCTGATAAAGGCATCAAAAATAATGTCAGCTAAATGCTACAGGACTTGTGCCACTATATACAGGGTATGGATCGTAGAGCAGAATACGTGTATTAAAATCAGAAAATTAATTATTCAACAACTTACTGATTCAGGTCCCTCAAGTTATATGTGGCTCATTGTAGTAAAATACATAATTGAATTGACCAGATTTTGGCTGTTCGTTTCTAACTCACGTATATATCTGTATTCATCTAAAACGTAATGATTTTGTGTCTTACCGCTTTCTTGCTTTATAACATGCAGACACAGGACTACAGTGAAACCTGTCTTGAGAGACCACTGCTATGAGAGACCACCTGTCTTGAAGGACCACATCGTCAACAACAATGGGGTGGTCTTTCAAGACAGGTTTCACTGTATGCCAGGTCTCCAGACAGAACCACACCCCAAAGTTAACATTCCTGGAGCAGTTTAGCACACATTAACCGGATTTTGGCTGTTTTTTCTAACTCACATATATATCCGTATATCTATAACGTAATGATTTTTGTTTCTTACCGCTTTCTTGCTTTTGTGCATCAAGTGCTTCATCCCAAATGACATGCATCCAATTGGGCTATCACAACTGGAATAACAATAATATTTAAGGTTATATAAATATAAGGACTGCTGTTTAAATAACCTATAAAGACAAAAATTATGCTCAACCTATAAAAAAATTTAAGAAAACTGATTTTCATCTTTTGATGATTAAAACTACAGATTACTGTTACAGAAGAAATGTCACTGGAGAAATAATCTGAGTTGACTAGGCTTTAAGTTGCAACTGTTGAGTGACCATGCTTATATGAATTATTGGAATTAAAATTTGTTCATTGCTGTTTGTCTCATGTATAGTGTGTAAGAAAACCTATGCTGGTGTTTCTTCAGTCACAGCATCTAGCGAAATATCAGTGTTAGAGTGAGGAACTTCGCCTTAGTGGATGCATGAAAGCGGGAGGATGTGTTAATGACTGGTGGTGAATAATTCCTGTGAATAAAACTGAGATCCATGTCCGAGATATCTTTACAGGCTGCAATTTTAGTATCATAGCATATAAATAAAAAGGTCTGATAGCGAATAAACTTTCGCTGCTTACCCGTGACCGGTGTTCGCCGAATACAGGGAGACCAGTAGACGCTTCTTCTCATCAGGGGCGCCACCGTGCCTGTAAAAAGTGAGAAATGGGCGTGACATTGTCTTTGGGATCACAGCTCCGCTAAAACCGCGTGTCAACATGGGAACAAGATAGCAGTGACATTTCCTGTTTGAGGACGCTTTTAAATAATCCCTGCTCACATGCTGTCAAACACAGTAATGGAGTAGATAGGGGTGAGGGGAGATAGGGGGAGCCTGTAATTGCCCATTGCCTAATGCTCTGTGTCATAACTCAGTTGTACAGTGATTAGTGTAGATAGGACACTTCTAACCCACAAGATGTCATCTGTTTAGGGTGCTGTACTCTGCCTAAGCCTCATCATATCTTTAAATCTCAGCTTTTTAACAGTACACCGAGGGGGTATTTGAAAATTGTCAGTTCAGCGCTTGCTAAAGGTTTCCCCAATCTAAAATCTGGAGAACTTTGTAGTGTCCTGTCACTTAATTTAAACCATAGTGGTTAACTGAAACTTGTCACAAATGCACATGTTATTGCTTGCCTGTTTCAAAAGCTTTTACGTATAGGGGAAGTCTAACTCAAAGGAAGCTGTTTCGAAATTATATCTTTCAAAACTGCCAGTGGGTAGCTAATATACGGTATTACAAAAAAAAGCCAGGCATGTCTAGCACTATTCTATAATTTTGTTTGTCCACTTGTTCAGATAGCCGTATTAATACCCTAAAATAGCTTTGATGTTTCAATAGTTCAGTGCACATGCAGTTCTGTACCCCATGTGTCTACATTATATTGTCATAAATTTATGAATAGGGACTAAGGCAATATATACAGGTCACACATTCACTACAGAAGGTGTAAGACAGACAATATAATTGAAGTCTCAATCCTTCCCTGGTAATTAATTGGTCTGACTGGGACTCCACATACACAGTGGATTATCATATACCCCTGGGGAGTGGAGAGAATACTTTCCCAAATCCTAGCCTAATCCGCTTAATCTGTTAGTTATGCTGGTAGCAGGCAGTGACACCTACTGATTGTTTTTGTGAGAGCTTATGGCAATTTACAGATACAGACAGTTTAACAGCAGAATGAGACCTCTTTCTCTGATGCAGCAGCAGAACATATTTATCGTGTTTAATTTCAGCAATTGCTATTGGCACACAATCCTTATTTTGGCTGAGATTTTTTAATTAACCCTGATATAAGCTTTGTCTCTCAGCACTTACAGTGTCAGTGTGGCCTGTATGGCTGGATTGGCTCCAATCACCATGGCTGAGCGACAGGTTTCCATGACAACCTCATCTGACATCACAGCGACCTGAAATAAGACAGTGCATATAATCTTTAAAAACTGGTGTATTTGTATGTGTTTTTATTTCGTAGTGATTTTTCATCACTTAAATACTAAACAAATGCTGTACATAATGAAATCATCGTGTGTCTACAGTTCAGGGAGTACAGTATTCAGGTGGCAGATTTTATCAAATTGGATGCAAAACAAATATTGTGCTGTCAGTGACACAGGACTGTCAACTGAAATACATACTGGTACTTAAATACACAATTGAAGTACCAGCATAGCAGATTAAAGTACCAGCATATGAAAGATGTTAAAGACCATATTGGCCAGATAAGGTCTTAATTGATATAGGCTGAATAAATAAATGGCATTTTTGCCTTTCAAAAATCATTTTCGAATTTGGTTGCTAAAGTTTTCTTAGCTAGCAGTTTTGTTTATATTTACCTGGATATAAGAGTTGAGCTGTGTGCCCTGGAGTTCAAGGCTGCGAGCTTCAAGCACTGAAAAAAAACAAATTAAAATATATAATTTAATTCTGTGAATAATTATCATTCAAGTTTTTGCATGGGGACTCTTGGGCCTATTATTTCAAAGTGCAGGTAATAAATCAGCGACTTATATATTAATAAAAGTATACATCAGTCAGTATCTTTCGGCTTTGAAGAATTTAGTGACATGCTGTGCACTTTTTGTATATTCAAAAGTACTGGACTCCTGCAGAGGGAAACTTGTATTCTTTATAAACTAATCCTACTGTTAATTGAATCACAACCATTGTACCGAATACAGCAGGCAGACCAGACTAATTAACTAGGTACATGTACCAATTAGGACAGTGACAGTAGGTGGCCTGTGGTTGTCTTTGTCACCACCAGGTGGAGATACTGTCCCAGGGGAGGTACACTGAGACCTGTGTGACAGTGGTGACATTGCTACACTAGGACAGAGCTCTAGCTACAGTATCCAGGTCTCAGACACAGCGGCACCAGTGTCAGTGGCCATGAAATGTCACCAAGTTCTCAATCTTTAGGAAGTTCATTATAATATTACAGCATTAATAATCAAAATCTTTAATTTGGAACAACTTAATTTGTACACATGAACAAGTCTGTCTTCTTTCTGAGATCGGACAACCTGTTCCATATGTTATATTTCTCAAAGAGTTCAGTGGTCCCTGCATTTTAAGACCAGCCGTTCGGCCAGAAAAATATTGTCTTAAATTGAAGGTGGTCTTAAAATGGATGGAGATTGACATTGAAAATATAAGGGTTGTGCCACTGATGGAATTTTAAATGGAGGGGTCTTAAATCATAGGGACCTGACTGGACAATTGTAGGCATGGTGCTAGCATTATATACCTACCATGTACAGTAACCTGCTCACTGCTGCTCACATCCACTGTGAGACGGATCTGACCTGGGGAAGAAAAATGCAAATACTGCATCAAGTGTTTCCAGGCAATGAATAATTAATGACCATACTTTGAGATAAGATATTGCATTGACTGGACAGCATCTGGGGAACTCTTCTAGGTACATAGCACCTATGGAGAGCTTTCTGTAGCTTATCTGTCAAGCTTCTGTCCAAACGTAAATATTTTGATCTGTTCACCACCTGTAAGTGAGAACCTGTTGATGCCACTTATAACCTGATCTCGGCCTAGTAGTTCCAGCCGGGGTCATTATCTGAGCAAACTCAATCAATGCTTGGCTAATTGTTATTTCAGCAGAGGTGGGAAGGATGCCAGCAGTGGTAGTGGCTATCTGGATCTGCTATCTATCCATAACCATATTTTATGAGTATATAATTACAATTCCATGGTGTGGCAGCGCTCCCAGAGGGGCGATCTGGCAACTGATCTCCATGGGTTACCATGGTGATACTGACCCTGCCCAGCAGACTGACCACAGGCATGCCTTCCCTACCCCCATTCCTGAATGACTTATCACCCGTGACCACCTTCAATGGTCAGGAGTTTCTTGTTATAATTATAGGGGATATCTCCCATACAAGTACATGGGGTGTGCCATCAGTAAGAACTATAGGCCATACATGTCTCCTTTTACATGGCAGCATGTTCTCTCCTTGACCCCTCGCTGGTGGCAGGTCCCCAGAGGGGCAGGCAGATTTCAAACTGTAACCAGGGAGATCCAGGGCGCCTCACCCCCACACCCCATCTAGGGTAGGGACACAACCCCCACACTCGAGGACAGGAAGAGACACTCAGGGTGACACCCGTTATGCCTGTGTGACCTGTGTCACATGCAGCATCAGCAGGACATCTGTGGGGTGATGTCCCCGCGACATGCTTTCACTGGCTACCCTCTGGTAACTCTGGCAACACACGCAGGCAATATAACAGGACCCCGGCAACTCTTCTGGGTCCTAAACCATCAGATAATAGGAGGTAACCACTCTTATCAGGTTACCAACTGTTATAGGGTGTGCACAGGTTTATATCCCCTACCAAACAGAACTTTTCAGTTCCCTCCCAGCCCCTCATCTCTGTCTTTGCCAAACTTGGCTCAAGAAGGGCTGTAGGCCCCAAGATCTGGCAAGACTGGCCATAAGGTGGAGTCATTTGAGGAATTGTCAGCTAATGACTGTCCCAAGCATTGATTGCAGGGTGTGGGGGGACAGATCACTGTGTGTCCCAACCTACCACATCTTACTAACTACCAGACAATCTTTATAGCTAAATAAAGCCAACCTGACCCCGGGAAGGTTCATTCTGCCCTATAAGGCAAAGACCATCCTTTACAAAATGACAAATGGGCCTCTATCCCTCCCTGTGCTATGTTGGGCCACACCATCATGATTGTCTGTCTGGCAGGTTTACTTGGCTTTCACACTCAGTGAATTGGTGCTGTAGCAGCAGCTCCCAGAAACCTCAAACCCCTAAATTAGCCATCTGCCTGCTCTTCAGCTGTGAAAACTTTTGAGCCAGAACCAGATGATGAGGTGCCCTAATCATTATACATCAAATCACCACTGTACTGCTACAGCTACAGGCCAGAAAAGAAGATTTTCTCAAACTGGACTGCCATGTCTCAATTTATCTATTGGATGAAAATTGCTTGCATACTTTTATTTGGTTTGTTATTTGGCAGGGAGATGGCTGGGCAAAACCCTTGTCAAATTTCAGAGGCTATAATATTTTTAATCCCCATAAAAATAACATGTGTTCCTAGACTATGGCACCTTGGCACATTCATAATGTTTTATTGGTGCATCAGTTGACATATTGTGCAGGGACTCCAATTATGTCCCAGATTTCATGCAGCACTAAACAGCATGACTCTGACAAGGTTTGTCTGCTGCCCAACTCAGTACTTGGCTATTTAAAAGCCATTTCATGGTTCAACCGTACTGGCACTTTAAATCTTAGATATTACTCAGCTTTTTTCAATATGAGTTTATGGATTGCCCTAAGGCAATTGAGGTCCAGGGAGAGGCTGGTCAGCATTTAACCTGTGGCCTTAAGCCCATAAGGCTCCCCCCACCCCCAGGCAATGGCGGTGTGATTTATGCCTATAACCCTGGCAGGGGTCAGTCTCGCTATTACCCCTTTCTCCTGGGTTAATACAAGCACCAGGTCTTCAAATAAGATTCACTTGGCATAAAACAATATCAAGCTTAAACAATAAATGCTTACCAGTACAGAGTTTTTAGCATCATCATATATACTGTTTTAGGATTATTGACGTAATTCTTGGCAAATCAGAAAGAGCAAATATCTAATTGTGCCTGGGAGGGGTAAGGATTTTTCATACTATTTCTACTACTACTACTACTACTACTACTACTACTACTACTACTACTACTACTACTACTACTACCGGTACTATAGTACACTCACAATCACAAGTTAGTCTAATGATAGTTTTTTTTTTAAGTAAAGTGGCTGACTAACCAGAAGCCTAAAGTGGAACTGATGCATACCATGAAAAAAAATGCTGCAGAGTTTTGTTAAGGTAAGCTCTACAGGGACCCAACAACGTGCTGCACTATACAAAGCCATCCCTAACTGGGTGGCTTTTCTTTATCATTATTGTTTTTAAAATAATTTTTTTTTCATTCTGCTAAAGTGACATGTTTTTGAAAAAAAAAATCAATATGTAAATTATCCAAATTATTTGGTTTAAAGAAACATGCAGTTAGTCAATGTGTAAAGCAATCAAACGTAATATATTTAATGTAAAGCAATGTATTTTCTCCCTACCTTTGGTGGTGATGGATACAGGGACGGCCTGTTTGTTCCGCGGTTTGACCTGTAGTCGGCCCAGGCTGCTGTTGGCGGTGGTTTTGCTGTGCTGTAGCCAGGAGGTGTGGCTGGTTGCCATGGTGTGGCTGGTTGCCATGGACCTGGAGAAGTTGACGCTGCCAAGGGATCGGCTGAAATGGCTGGTTCCAAGGCCGGAGTCCACACCAAGGAGTGTGCTCTTCTCCTGGACAGAGGTCTGTGGCTGCAGGACATTGTCATTGTAGGTCTGAGGCTGCAGGGTATTGTCACTGGGACATTTCCTGGAGCTCATGGATTCTGGGTATGCTGACGCACTAAGGGAATGTTCTGGAGTCATGGGAGCAGGTTTCGAGTTGTGGCTTGTAGCAGATAGATAATGTGGTAGGGGCCGGGGATGCGGGTGGCTTTCGTTCTCCTGGAACGCTGCCAGAGCTTTAAGGCTGGCTGTTTGCTGTCGGGCCAGGTTACGTGTCGTCAGATCGGAATACTGTGTCGTCAGAACGGAAGTGTACTTTTCTTCCATGGTTTCCACTAGTTCTTCATAGATGACGCTGTTGACATCAGCCCTCGCTTGCTGCTTCCGACGTTCCATCACCATGGAGATTGACAGCAGTGGACTGTGGCTGTTGCCTTGGTGATTCACCGTGTCCCATAGCAGACTCTGATGGATCTCTGACGCCACCGGCTTGGACTTTGTGCTGATCTTCATCTTCTTGAGCGGTCGTGAACACCCGACGTGCATGGATTCATCAGCGTTCTGGTGCATTATGGGAAGGCAGCTAGCAGCAGGCAGGATTCGTCCCTTCACCGCCGCTGCTTTCGAAGGCTTGGACTTTCGAAGAGGCATTTTCTCTGAAAGTAATAGAGATAGGGGATAAATTATACTACATTTTTGCTCCTGCATATAGGTACCGAAGAAGGGCTTTTTTAAAGAAATGCCAGGAATTGCAGTGACCTTGAGTGCTTGGGCATGTTAATTTAATCTATATAATATCCTACACATATATACATATACATTTAAATAAATATATAAAGGGAAATGGGAGAAATGTCCATCTGTTCTCACTCCAGCAATGTCCAAACCAACTAACCAGTGTCTTTACTTTACACAAGATCTCTTGGCATCCCCCACTGTATCAGGTTGACACGTCAAGACAGAAAGGCATCAGACTCACACAGTTTACTGAACCTCTATAAAATGGTCAGTGGTCATTGGTTTTATCTGGCAAACAGTTTTAATTGGCCTGTCCATTGTTCCAGTCTGGGGAGAGGAGAGTCAGGCAAACACTATAGGAAGGAAAAGTTACAGTGGGAATTGTTTATGGACCTGTGCCTTGTGTCCACCAAACCAGCTGGACCTGTTTGAGGAGAGCAACAGCTGGTCTGTATATACTCAGTGCCACTCAGACTCTGTTGCTCCTCAACCTCTTGTCTGCTCAGCCCAGGAACTAATTCATTAAACACTTGAGGCAAATTAGTGTATATTAGGGATAGACCATGCCCTGTCACTGAGAAGTTGCTGACAGTTGAAAAATTAAATCAATAAACGCTTGAAATCATAGCGAAATGATATTATGCTAAACTTAATACTAATATTTTGGAGCCTGGAATTCTTGAACTTTATTTGTAGAAAATTTAATATTTCAGCCGATTAGAATATGTTGATCAGAATATAATAATTTTCTTGTGGAACTGTTGATCAAACCCATGATTGTATGTGGATTTACATAACAAATGGCATTGAGTAATATTTGTTGTTCTGTATGGAAAGAAATTCGTGAAGACATAGCCAGTATAGAATTTATAGTACAGTAAACACCCCAGAATTAGAACTATGAAATGAATGTAATTCTTCAGTACCATAGTTTTAGTACCAGGTTCAATATAATGCTATACTGTGTTATGGTACCATTGTCGAGATTTGTACCATATCTCCGTACCATATTTTGAATATTCGTTACCAGGGTGAATTAAGTGAAGAAAATCTAATCTATAACCAGCTTCTGCAATTAAAATTATCAGCATGTAGATTATCAAAATCACAGCAGGGTTCAATAAACAGCACTGGGTGAGAGGGGGAGACCTTGGCAGGCCTGGGATGTGACAGGAGGGGAGGACATAATTAAATAATCAGACCCTGTCAGACCTGAGGAAAAGATCACAAACTTTGCTGTGTCTCCAGCGGCTGGGTAGCAACAGGTGCCAGACTCCTGCTGGTCGCCAGAGCAACCAGGACACCAGGAAGCTTGCTGGCATTCTCCCAGACTGCTTCCTCAGCAAAAAAAAAAAGCCCTGTCTTGTTGGTCATGTAGATGTGAGCATTGAAGTCTCCCTGCATGATGACATGATTACAGCTTAGCATTGGGGGTCTCCCAACCCAGGCTTGCCACATGTTGCATGGAGCTGGTAAGGAAATTAATTAGGCACTGCTAGTCTAAGGTAACCACCTTCCACAGCTATTGACTACAGCTCAAGGTGTCCGGGGCCAAAAATCCTAGCCAAGATTTTCAAATTTTGTCTCTTTGGTAATGTTACAATTGTCATGCCTGAGTTGTGAACAATACGGCTGCTGAGTAAGGGTTTTCTGCTGTGCCTAAATGCTTTGTACATCAAGTGGCCAGCAGCAGCGGGGTGGAAGGTGTCGGGAAGGTGACACCAAGTGCTGGGCTGAAGGAGGGGAAGCTTGTTAGTTGTAGGTCAACCACCTGTTGATGAAGTTTGCTTAGATCACCAATTATGTAAACCAATCTGGTGTGTGAGTAGGCTCCCTGGTAGAATGTGGAATATGAACTGGGTATTTCAAGTCTAGACAAACCACAACAAGGAGATCCATGCTAAGACATTTCCCATACTTATCTATTATTATTATTATTATTATTATTATTATTATTATTATTATTATTATTATTATTATTACAAAGGTGCCCAACATTGTGTTATACAACTAACAAGAATGTATGGGCACTGGGGGGGGGGGGGACTTAAAAAAAAAAATTGTACGAGATTAATGACTTCCGGTTTCACCTCTATATACACCGGTATTTACGGTTTCAAACACACCTGCACAATGCCGTTAGCATTTTATGAACCTTATCAATAGATCGGTAATATCATGAAAACTCTGTCTCCTCATCTAAACTGCTTGAGGCAATAAGGCTAAATGAATAAGGACATACAGTGCAGTCCTATAACTCTTTCATTTTCCACTCGGGTTTCCAAGCCAGTGACAGTGGTACCTGTAGGAACTCTCTGCTTCCTTTCTGCCTGATTTCAAATGCAGATAGCATCACCAGTAATAATGTCTTCTCTTTGGTGTGCAGCCTAAGTCCAACTTCACTACCTTGATACGGGGCTGGATCTGCTTCCTGTTAGGGTGCCCTAACCCCTACCCCCAACCCTGCCTTCCAGGCAACCACCCCACCCCTCAGTGATAGATCAAAAGTTTGACCCTGTGAGGAAAACCGTGGCTCTGATAGGCCACAGAACGGAACAAAGGTCAACAAACTAACCCTCTGTGGAAAACCTATAATTATGGTCATTATATTTCATAACTGGAACGGTTCTCAGTTCCGATACAGCTACAATATCACATTGCTGGTAATTGTAACCTGTATTGTGTTGGGTTTATTCCCTAGTAAAATCACAGCCTAATTGGCTTAGACTGTAATACACATAATATAGTGCCTCAGCATTTCATATTCATCTCAAGTTGCTAACTCGCTTTTCGTCTTTTGGGAAATTGTTTTTGCTTTCCCTGATTGATATCAAATAAACTAACATCTATTTTATAGCATCAACATCATTTCCACTAAAGTAATACTGCTTTCTATACATGTGCTGTGCTATACAAATCTTGAAATCTTTTTATTAATATGCCTAAGTTAATCAGGACCGTTAATCATTATGGTCAGATATACATAACAGAAAACTGATTAGGTGATATACATGTATATTCCACTCACCCTCTATGTCTCTGTCTCCTGTCTATTGTTCCTAGAAGTTTCCTGAAGTCTGGGCAGTTCGAATTAACAGACTATCCAGTTTTCTCCACCATCCATTGACTATTGACAATTAATCTGGCCCCTGTTAGCTTCTGTTTCTCAGGTGAAAGGCAATGACAAGTGTGGTACTGCCTGTCTGCAGCCCCTAGCCTAATATACACCAGGCCCTGCCAGGCTGCCCACTGATTGGCTGAGGGCAGCTGCTGGTTAGCCAATCAGAGTGGCCCACTGCCCTGTGGCCAGGCCGGCTGGTTGTGTGAAGTGTGACCAGTGAGGTGTTGATGGAGGTGGGAGTTTCAAGGGGGGCTAATGTCTTCATTGCTATTGTATGTAACATAGACTTGATTTGTTAGGCCTGTTTGAGGAAAGGGTCAGCTAAGTGAAATGATAAGCTGCAAAAGGTTAT
>JAAUYG010190044.1_pt1 | contig 12082 bp, 8 predicted proteins | sample 7278091 | NCBI WGS metagenome assembly JAAUYG01 (sample SAMN14350201, study PRJNA611818) | marine sediment metagenome | isolation source: surface marine sediment (0.6m) | place: French Polynesia: Moorea | collected 2018-08 | reverse complement strand
TAGGAAATGAATGTCACTGGCTGTACACTACCATGTGTGTATAGCAACAGTGTAGCAACATAGGAAATGAATGTCACTGGCTGTACACTACCATGTGTGTATAGCAACAGGGTAGCAACATATGAAATGAATGTCACTGGCTGTCGGAGCGTCATTGGCAGTACACTACTGCAGTGTTCAATCTAGGCTGAGCCAGTGAGCCAAATGGCTCAGTATTTAGTCAAATGGCCCGCAAAAAATTACCAGTTGGCCTTTATTTGTGGCCCACTGTAATGAGTGATGACCCTAAAAATGAAACACTGGGCCTTAGATAACTATACAGGCTGCAAATGGGACCAGTTTTGATCCGCCAAAATGTGTCACAGAATCTGTGCCATTCTGTGCCACATTTTGGCGGACCCTCTGATTTGCGGAATCCTTAAGTCTCTACTTGGACTTTCGAGAAATATGAAACCTCTGGTCATTGACCAAAATCATATCAGGCAGTAGTGGGGAAAATTTAGGATACTGATCCAAGTAGCATACCCCAGCCTGGTGATGGAATGCACAGTATTGTCTAAACGGCTTAATTTAATCCTAATTTATATGGATAGGATTATATCTTATAGGATGCGAAAACCAAACTTTTTTCAGGACGACAGGCCCCATACCCACACTGCAAGGTTTTGCGCGGTCCACAATAAATGCTTCGACCCCTTTCTCGGGGGGGTGGGGGGTCCTTTTGCACCTTTTTTACAAAACAGATATTAACACTACTACTGTGTGTAGGGATGAACGTCACTGGCGGTACCTTGTTTGTTTCTTATTATCGAAATAGAAAAGCCGCATCTTCATAATATCTGTTTGATTAATAACCCAAGACAAGCCGACAGACAAAACTCATTCAGATCAGATCGAGGATCCTGCAAATCTGTGCATTTGATACTGCATTGTGGGCCGGGTCATCACGTACCACACCAAGACTCACCGCAAACATGCACATTGGTACAAATTTACCAGTTTTAGCTCTGCTTGACTGTGTCAGTAGAGCTGATGCCGTGGCGCGGGCGTCCGTCCGTCACGTATCCGTAAAAAAACGTTTTCTCAGAAATCATCAAGCGAATTAACGCCAAATTTTGTGGAAAGATAGCTCTATTCACCATAACCCCAGACTATTTTCCCGTCCTTCAAAATTTTGAATTTTCGAATTTTAATGATTACATTTTGTTGTGGTTAACATGGGACCCTAAGGGGTGAAAATGTAAAAAAATGATCCTCACGCCATTGCAATTCTTATTCAAGCTAACTTTTTCTAAGTATTCCATGTGGCAGCCCTTACAAAAGTTACTTCTTGGCATTTTGAAATGAAAAAAGTAATGTAGTAAAAATGTAATGTAAAAACGAATGTAAAAACGAATGTAAAAAGTTTTTTTTTTCTTACAAAAAAAGTGAAAATTCGTTAACACATGACCCCATGGGCGGGATAATTTCAAAACGATACTTTCTAAATGTTCTCCGTGACAGTCCTCGCCAAATTAAGGTTACCAACTGGGATTTTGAAATTCAAATCAATTGTTGTTTTAAATATTGAACTTTATCATTGTGGCCAATGGAAAATGAAAAGGTGCAATATCTTGGAAATGGCTAGTGGTAGAGCCAAACAGTGGAATTTGTGACTCGGAGATACTTATAGAACATATATATGGCATCTGTGACATTTTAGTGTTCAAGGTCATTTTTGAGTCATTCGGCGCACTTCTCCCAAACTGGCCTGTAACTGGAAAACGAAATTTGTGATTCTGTGGCAGTGTTAACATGTATATGTGGCACCCCTGACCACCTAGTGTTCAAGGTCATTTTGGGTCATTTGGTGCACGTGTCTCAAAATAGCCTGAAAATGAATGGCCGTATAGCGAAATGGAGTGAAATGTGGTACTCGGGGGGTGGTGGGGTAGTTGTAACATGTATATGGGGTATCTTTGACCTCTTAGTGTTCAATGTCATTTTGGGGTCGTTTTCTACGCTTGTCTCAAAATGGCCCGTAACTGGAAAACGGCTAGCCGTAAAACCAAACGGAGTGAAATTTAGGAGTCGTGGGTAGTTGTGACATGCATATGGGACACCTTTCGCCTCAGTGTCCTATGTCAATTGAGGGTCATTCGGTGCACTTGTCTCAAAATGGTCTGTAACTCGAAAAAGGCTAGCCGTAGAGCGAAACAGAGTGAAATTTGTGTCTGGCTGGTAGTTGTAACATGTATATAGGACACCTTAAGTTTGACCTTTTAGTGTTCGACGCCATTGCGGGGTCATTCGGTGCACATGTCTTAAATTGCTTTTAACTCGCAACCGGCTAGCCGTAGAGTGAAACGGAGTGAAATTATGGGACTCATAGGTAGTGTTAACATGTATGTGGGGGTACCTTTGACCGTCTAGTGTTAAATGTCATTTGGGGTCATTCGGTGCACTTGTCTTAAGATGGGCTGTAACTCAAAAACGGCTTGCCATAGAGCTAAAAAAAAGTGAAATTTGGGACCCGGATGTTGTAACAGGCATATTGGGTACCTTTGACCTTTAGTGTTCAATGTCATTTGGGGGGTCATTGTGTACGCTTGTCTCACAATAGCTGGCCGTAGAGCGAAGTGGAGTAAATTTGGAAGTCATGGGTAGCTGTAACATGCATATGGGACACCTTTCACCTCTTAGTGTTCAAGGTCATTTAGGGTCATTTCTGTACACTTGTCTCAAAATGGTCTTTGACTCGAAAACGGCTAGCCGCAGAGCGAAACAGAGTGAATCTGGGACTAGTGTTGGCATGCATATGGGGCACCATTGACCGCTTAATGTTCAAGGTAATTTGGGGGTCATTCGGTGCACTTGTCTCAAAATGGCCTGTGACTCGAAAACGGCTGGCTGTAGGGCGAAACGGAGTAAAATTTGGGACTTGAGGGTAGTTGCAACGTGTATATGGGGCACCTATGACATTTGGTGTGACTCTCAAAATGTCCGTTAACAGGAAAGCGGCTGGCCTTGGCCCCGTGATACTGTACTGTGATGCGGACTCTGATACTAGTAAAACAGAAATGGGTTGACTTGGTAGTATGTAATGAGATTTTGGGAGTTACTTAGTGCATTTATTTGTCATGTACATGACTCGACAATGTGCTTACTGGTTTTGTCAGTGTTACCAAGTAAAGCGTCAAGGCCCATGGGCTTCAGTCTTGTGATTTTGTTTGAGCATGGAAAAAAAGTCCACACGCTTCTTTCTTGTCTTTATTGGCACATTTTCGAATCGTTTCAGTTATATTCCACCGCAAAACACCAGCAATTTCTTACTCTTCGTGGGTCACTTTGCTACCCCACCACCACCAACACCACACACCCATCCCTGAGCCCCATTCCCACTGATCATTTGACCAGTTAAATACGTCTAGGTGGTTGGCGCAAAGTTACATATAGCTCCATTTGAGATCGAAGTTTCACTTTCTTGCCAAACATAAAGACAAATAGTTTAAAAGGTCAAAAAAGGAACAGGAAAAAAGGCGTTAAGACTCCTGAAAAACTGCCCAGTTCAGGAAAAAATATCACACCTCTGTCATCTATTTTTTGTTCTTTGTTGGGAAACACAAAGCCGTGGTCTCGAGTCGAGTGATCAATTCCTCAAAGAAAAGATGGGCCTACACCGAAGCAGCCTTAATATTGATACATAACAAGAGGCCCAGGGGCCTTGATGCTCTGCTTGGTCATTTGTTAGATAAAAGAATATTGGTATGGTGTAAACTTACAACGTACGTAATACTGTAGTAGCAGTACAAAGATCCCTGAAAATTTAAGTCAAAAGCAGATACATGTACAATGTCGTCAAATATCGGAAATGCACCGAATGACCCCAAACTGAAATTGAACACTTATCAGTCAAAAGTACCCCATATACACTAAATACTTACCCTTCAGGCCCAAATTTTGGTCTGTTTTGTTGTATGCCTAGCCGTTTCTGAGATACAAGGTCCTCAAAAATCGAAAATGCACCGAATGACCCCAAACTGAACTCGAAAACTTAACAGTCAAAAGTACTCTATATATACTAAATACTTACCCCTAAGGCCCCTTTCGGTCTAGGACCAGCGCCTCCCAAGATATCGAACTTTTTATAATTACCAATTGGCTCCCATGTTAAACGCCCAAAAAAGAACAAAATAATTTGCCACAAATAGAAATTTGGAAATTTCACAATTCGTTATACAAATTTTGCAGAGACCATTCCTAGGAGTATATATAAATTTTGGGGAGCAATTCTCTTGTGTACGTTCAGACAAGATGTCGTGTGACGTTTTCTGGTCCATATGGATAATATGGTCCCATGTTAACGAAAACGAACAAAAAAATGGCAAGAATTTGAAACTTTGAAATTTCGCTATCTTTATACAACTTTGGAAGATACCCTGCCTAAAATTATGCACGATTTTAGTGGATCTATTATGTACTTTCAAAGGAGATGTCGTTTGAAGTTTTGTCTCCCTTATGGTCCGATGTTAAGGAAAAAAAAATTAGTTAAAAAATCAAAAATGCAAGATTTTGAAGAACGAAAAAAAAAATGGTCTGGGGATATAGAGAAAAGGTCCATTTCCTCCAAATTTTGCATAAACTCCTGGAGATAAATATTAAACTCTAGGAGTAAATACTCCGGGAGGTAAAAAATAAACTCCGGGGAAAAAATATAAAACTCCGGTAGTAAATTAATAAACTCCGGGAGATAATCAATAAACTCCCAGTGACCACAAAATGACCTTAAAACGTCAAAACTACCTTGTCTATGGATATAGATCGTGCTTGACCTTCTTCAAATTTGCTCCTGCACATGGGCATATATGGCATACTTGTGATTAATATAGATTAGACCAAAAACCAGTCTTGTTTGAAATTTTTTCCGTGGCTTTATTTATGGATGTATTCGTTACTGTATGGCCAGATGCGTACCGGGATAACCCGAGCCTTCTTTACATGACGCTTAATTCTATCCTTTTACGTTTGTTGACACGAGTTTGTCTCCCGGAGTTTAAATATTTATTTCCAGCAGTTCAATCTTTACTCCAGGAATTTAATATTTATCTCCCAGAGTTTAATAGTTTACTTCCGGAGTTTAATGGTTATCTCCCGGTGTAAAATGGAACATAAAATATTGGCATGACACCTATGGGCTTACGTATATTTTAGAAGAAAACGGACAAACAAAGAACCTCAAGAATTGAAAGGTATGTGTACAATGGACTTGACGTATTTTTACCTAATATGAAAGCAAAATCATTTGGATCACTAAATGCAGATATCTAAATACCGAGTTGTGTGGATGGAAAACAGCCACGCAGTGGTGTGTCGCTATTACATTTTGATTAATATTCATCAAGGAAGACTTGGGGTCATTCGTTCGCAAATAAGCCTCTAGCTCTACTACCGCTGATCGGGGGGTGGGGGGGCATTTGTCGTATTACTGTGAAAATCAGCCAGTGTCCATAAAACAAACGCCACGAAACTTTGGTCATCTGAAGCACCTGGACAGTTTGTATAAATGGGTTATTTGGTATTAAATTGACTAAGGGTGTCGGGGTCTGTCGCTACTTTTGCTTGAAATTAATATTTGGTGCTGTTTTTGCCAATAGAATGTATAATTCGGAAAAGGTTGATCATTGAGCAAAGGAAACGGGAATTTAGGCTTCTAGGTGTATGCAATGTGATGTGCACAATTCCTGTGCATTTTGCGAAATATACTAAACGTTGTTCCCAGGGATGTGACCTTTTTACATGCAACTGACAGGAAACATTTTAACCTTAGCTGTTTTAAGGTCCCCTGGAGTTAGTTTTCTAAAAGTAGTTATTTGAAGCAGCGTATGGGTTCCATATGCGCCACGTTATGTTGCATTTAAACTGCATTAAATCAGACTATTAACTGTTCGTGCTATTCGGATGCGACTCTTGATAAAGAGTTGAATTGAGTTGAGTTGTTTATTTAACGTCGCTTCTTAGCAGCCAGGGTCTTATGAGCGATGGACCAGGGGCCGGACAATGTGATGAAATATCAAAGTGTCCCAGACTTAATTACACAAGGTTTCGCACCGGGCCCCAGTGGTTTGAAGTCGGGTGTTCTACTCACTGCTCGACCAGAAGCAACTCGCTCGCGATACAAAAAACAACAACTTACTTCCATGTACACAGACCTGAAAATGATCAAACTTCATTTGATGCACAAGGTCCTCTGGAAGTTCCGGCACCACAAAAACAGCCTTGTGGGTCGCTCTTGACGCCAGAAAAACTTCATACCGTGGGTTGTACATAGTCATTTCGCATTGCCTCGTCTTCCTTTGGAAGATTCTTCTGAGAGGGTGGACCGATTTTTTCCGTTCTTTTGAGAGAATGAATACACAGACACCGGCATCCAGACCAAGAAAGCTGTCCACAGAGTCCACGATAACACCCGTTCGAGGAAAGACATCTGCACTTTGAACACTAACGCTTGGGATATGTTCTGCTAAAATTTGTTTTCACTCCTCGATTTTACCAGATTTGTATGAAGCGTCCAATAGAACAGCTACTTCTGATTGGCAGTAGTTTATAAACAGTGACCGGAGATAAATAACAAGTTCGTTGTCTGTGCTGTTCTGCCAGAGATTGGGCATTGGGATGCATTCAACACCATCACCATCCTCGATGTTTGCACATTCGATTTTCTGATGACCATCATATACATCCTGGATTGCGGCCTGCACAAAGGATACAACTTTCTTTGTGTTGCGGTATATATCTGTCAATGGGTAACTCACAAGATTGACATCTAGCACCGTGCGTGTTAGTTCGAAGATGCAGTCGTGTACTCCTTGTTGTCTCTTCCGGTCGAAGGACTGGTAGTCATTATCAGCAAACACAAACAAAGACAAGTCCCTGTTCTTTTCCAAAACCTTGAAGAGTTTCTTCATAGATTTTCTTGTGCACTTGAACTTGTGACAGTCATCGATGACAACACATATTTTATTGTGGAACGTCCCAATCTTAATTTCCCTCAAGAGATCTTGGTCGTCTAGAACAAGCGTTCCTTTACACCCATTAAATTCCAGGTATTCCAGAAATTCTGTTGTGGTGCAAATGTACACACTTCGTTCCCTGCCGTACATTTTATACAGGGAAGTGCCAGTGTAACTCTTCCCGCTCCCAGCTGGACCCGTGATGTAGTTCACCTTGCCCTTGCGCATCAGCACCTCAGCCTACTGTAGAGTTAGAAAGATACTGGCATGGTCACCGACGCACCGTTTCAATGGGCATTCTTTGGAAAGAATAAGTTTGGCAACAGCCTGCTGCAGACAAACAAAATGTACACCTTCGTGGCACATATGACGAATATGCTCTTGTATCTCCTCACATTCTTGCAATCTCAGCTTCACTGTATTCTCAATGTCGATTGGGGTTTTGAGAGGAAGCAAACGGCAGTCTATCCAGAGATTTGAAAAATCGCTTGTTGTTTTCTGAACAATCTGGAACTTCAGCATGCGCCCAGTTGTCATCATGTACTGCATCTGACTATCAAAAGTACTCTTATCACTAATGTTAACTACGACCCAAAACGTCAGTCTGCCTGTTTCTGTGACAGTCAGTATGTCACAAATGTGTCCTGGGGGAAGGTCTTCAATGGCATCATCGTCCAATATGTGGAATCTCCAAGTCCTGCACATTTTGGCAAATCCAGGCTCCTTTGTTGTAACTTCCCATAGCGTTTTTTCCATGTTCGTTTCAGACTCAAACAAATACCTTATGGACTCTCTATCAGGTGTGATAGTCATGGGCTGCGTTGGAGTCCACATGGGACATGACCTAACGATATCGTCAATTTTTACCTCCTTTGTGTTGACATATTTCTGCCAGTCTTTCGTGTTTTCTGTCCAGTCTAGCTTCGTACAAGATGAAAAGTCGACAATGGGATTTGCAGTGAAATCTTTGTGTCCAGAGACTGGTGCTGTTGCTGTTGCAATTAATGTTTCTTGTTCTGTTTGAAGATAATTATTCTCCTCACTGTATGTTGGTAGCAACGCAGGGCTTGAGCACGGATCTTTCCATATCACCGTGTCTCTCACTCTGTGAGTCTGACTCAGGTTTTGCAAATATCTGACCAAACAGATCGAACTCTAATGTGATAGGTTTCCAAATCGCCCCGGTCTCCACTGGGGTGTGTTTCAGTGTGTCACAGGACTTTTTCAGAAAAAGTACAGCCCATGATCTGTGTGTGCCTAATAGTAAAGATATCTGAACCATGTTTGTCAGTAAAGACAGGGTTTCTGCTTCCCTGCCAATCAGTGCATGTAGTCTGTCTTGATAGACTTGAAAAGAATCCTGTGTGACAGTTTGTGCATCATCTGCCATGAGGTAGACAACTCCGCCACAACCACGTGCTAGAGATGAGAGTAATGCCAGTAGACGGTGCATGTTCTCGTCAAAAATGGGATGTTGCCAAGGATTAATTTTAAGCTTGAACGAATATTCTCCACACCTCAGGTCCCCCGGCGTGGAAAAACTTTTATTCAGTTTGTCAATCAGTTTGTCAACGTTAGTTGTGCAGGTAGCCTGAAATATCGGAAAGCAAAAACGTAATGATATGATGGTTGCCTTTATATTCTACTATTATTCTTCATATTACTTCGAAATAAATATGTTAAAATTTACCTGTAAAATATCGTTACCTAAACAAAAGTATTTTTGTATCTTTTTATTTGCAATAAACAACGTGAGGAATGACACTTTGGATTTATCTAACACGGACAAATAACTCATAAGCGATATATCTAAAAATCAACGCATATCATCTAATTTCGTACCATACATTCGACGGATGCACCCGTTGTTATGTACCTGAGGCACGGAAATGGAACAAGCGACAGACACAACAGCCACCATTACTACCAGCTTCAGTGCGACGTGGATGTTACCTCACTGGGTGTCTGTGTTGTATCTCAATGCTCCTTTTGCGTCTCATGAAAATCAATACCAGATTCGTATGGCAGGTACAAGATACGCGCTCACCTCTTTCATTTTGTAATATGAAATAAGATTCAGTTTGCGTTACAAGCAGTGAAAGTACTACCTCTGTCATTGCTTCCTGTACAAGTGTGCGACACTGTCGGCAAACATCTCGGGCCAGCGCGTGTTTCCTGTGCGCCACGATGGGGGACACAGAGAAATGGGAGATCTGGACGCCTGGCAAGAAGGCATGTTCCTAGCTGTAGACTTTCTCCCTTCCTAGAGTTTCAAATACTTCTTTTATCAGTTCCCTGACTAGATCCATGTTTTCCTTTGGCCCAAACGCTCCTTTCCTTTTCATGTCAGCCTTGAATAGATGTGTTTCACTGCAGCATTGTTTATTGAAATGTTGCTCTTCTTGTCTTCCAAGTATTCCTCCTTTTTATTAGAGGGTATGAAGATGTGACCGAATCTCATCTTCCTGCCAAATGCGTCAAGCTCCTCGGGGGTTTTCGTTTGCATTTCGTGCATCACTAAATTTTCAATCAGTACGTTCATGATATCTACTGCACCAGTGTCATCAATTTCAACACTGTCACCCCACCACTTTAATCGACTCGATAGCACTTTACAGAAAGACAGAGATTTCTTCATTGGCCCGTCCTTCCACAGAACACGAAGGATGTCTGCTTCCATCTGAGCTGTAGATCCTCTCCAAACATTATCCACGACATCTGGAATCAAGTGGACATCACTCGGTGGAAACATTTTGTCCGGATTGTCAGCAATAATTGCTTGCATCGATTGCCTAATTGCGTTTTGGGTTTGGACATCTAATGGTAAAACAATGGCCGGGGTCATATCCCATGTCAGGAGAGTTTTATCTTTAGCAAGGAACTGAGATGTCGCAGCGGGCCCATTGTACCGAACATCACTGTATTTTGTCTTAGGATTTTCGCTGTTGTTCATTGAAGCCTTATATCCTCCGTGCTCCAAGCAATTAGAGAGTTCCAGATCTGAAACTAATTGACTGTACTTCTGAGTAAACTGATCACGTATGGTACGTGGCATGATCTCGTGCAAAGCCGAATCTGCGTTCAAAAGCACGCGATAAACCCCTCTTTTATATTGGTGTTCTCGTATGACGAGGCTGTCGCTTTGTATAACATACAGACTGTCCATTTCATTGACATTACCCACTTTGCTGCCATCCCAACATGATCCGATGTCTCTCAGCTGTCCAGGTAAAGAGACACCATCACAAATAAAGAGTTTCGAAAGACTTTTTGTCAAATTCCGGCGATATTCCCCAAATTCTTTTACAATTTCTTCATGTTTCTTCAACGAAAAATCCGCGGCCCTTTCACCCAGTTTGAAAATATCAACCTTTCTTGCCCAGTGTGAGAAGTCCTCTGTGGAGTAGCCTGGATAACCCTGATATCCCCCTGCTGGGGCGTCCAGCTTGGCTTCCTCTATAGCTTTGTAGTACAATTTCTCTATCTCCTCCAAACTGGTCATCTTGGATTCTGGAAAAAAACATCTACAGGTACAGAAACAGCTACAGTCGCAGTTGTTGCAGTGCCAACTAGGGTGCATGTAATAGCGCCATCAGTGGTTATTTCAATTACAACAGCGTCTGTGCCAAATGTAAAGTGTGCATGTAAAGGTATGCCCAGAGTATAGAGGTACCAGTACCTCCCTTAATAAAGGTGCTACATTAAAACATCGATAATCTTTCGATCATGGGTTCGAATCCTACACTGGGCGGTACCTTTTCCAGTCAAATTTACTAATAGTTGGTAAATATGATAATTTAGTACGCTAATCTTGAATTATACAAGAGTACTTTCATTCTGGCTTTTAAAAGGTGGTAATATGTCATACCAGTATTGAGTAATGCATGGCTCCTGATGATTAGCATTAAGCATGAAAGTACAACTAAAGCCATAAGAGATGGACTTCAATGATTTTGTGCCACAACATGCATTGACGTGAGTAGGCCTACCTGTACATGAGTATATATTGGTGCATTTTTATTGTCATTTACTAGTACAAAATTTGCAATATTATTTTGGTTCGACTTCAAGCTAATAATATATAGTGTAGGCTATAATAATTATTTGCATTTTCAGTTTTCTGAAGCACTGTCCTTGAAAAAATGAATAAAGGTTGGTGTATTTAACTCAGGTGTTACTTTGTATCGAATATATGTCATCACAAATATCAACACCAGCAACAGCAGAAAAGTTGTACTACCAGCAGTAGTAGCAGTCATGTCAATACAACAGTAATAACTGATAGTAGTGGCAACAGCAGTGGTAGTGGTGGTGCTACTACTGCTCTAGTTACTGCTAGACATCTTGCTACAGTTGCCGCTGCTACTACTGCTGCCGTTGTTACTGTTGCAACATTACGAATAACGTTAACTGCAAATGCACCGCAACCACAATCGCTACTACTACTGCCATACCACAAATGCTGATTCCCCTACTCGTCCTACTACCACCGCAAGTGCCGTTTAATAATTGACCACAGTAAACAGTGAAATGTTATTTTATATGTGCTATCCGTACATATACTTAAATTCTTTTTTTGTGCGGAATACAGTATTTACGGAGCCCCTAAAGGGACATGGTGAAAAAAATTTAAAACCTTTTTACGTGAGCACGTAATACAATTTTCGTGCGAACGTAATAGGTATTACGTGCGCACGTGAAGCTATTACGTGTGCAAGTGAACGTTATTACGTGCGCACATGATAACTTCACGTGCGCACGTAAAAAGTTTTCATTTTTTTTCACCATGTCCCCTGAGGGGCTGCGTAGTGTTTTCAGTAAAAGTCAGTTTATATTTACCACCACAGAAACAGAATTGGGTCATCCCGGATATGTTTACGTGTTGCCCCTTCAATAGAAAGTTTTAGTTGTCAACAATCATCGCTTCGGTAACCAAGAAGTTGTCAACTTTGTGGTACACGGAAAGATTTGCCGCTCGGCTTCTTCTGTGGTTAACGAAGAACTACATCGCCACCTAGCGGATGGAAGTGGAGTTCGTCTGCACAGCCGGGGGGGGGGGGGGGGGGGGGGCAAAGCTGCAGGGAAACCAATGG
>JAAUYG010064974.1_pt1 | contig 12082 bp, 7 predicted proteins | sample 7278091 | NCBI WGS metagenome assembly JAAUYG01 (sample SAMN14350201, study PRJNA611818) | marine sediment metagenome | isolation source: surface marine sediment (0.6m) | place: French Polynesia: Moorea | collected 2018-08 | reverse complement strand
TTCCCATTTACATTTATTGGGGTTTCCCAACAATAAATCGCCCCCCCCCCCCCCCACAGTCCCGCTACTCTCATACCCCCCCCCCCGTTCAGTCAATAGTCCGTGACCCGCTAACCCTCCCACGTTTTCCTATTAGTCCTTACCCCTACAGTACCCCTAAACCCCGTGAACTGTCCACTACCGGTCAGTCTCACTAACCAGTCATTCCTATCAGTGATGCCCCCAGCTGTCTCGTCAATCGTCATTGCACACCACATCCAAACAAACACACACAACACCACACCGTCACAGTCACCAACACCACACCACCGCCATTCACACACCAGTCAGTTACAACAACAGTCATTCACACCACACCACCATCATTCACACACAGTCATTCACACCACACCGTCGTCCTTCACACACCGCAGTCAACCACAAACAACCACTCCATGAGTCACACCACAAACACTAGCACACTAGCATTGCCACAAACACCACGTACCACACCATAAATAAACACTAAATATACTCTTAAAAAGTCATCAACGTTTAATAATACAGGTTATATATAGATTAGAACCGCATACTCAAATTTACACTATTACGCTTGACATGTCGGAAAGGATTAAATCATTTCATTACAGTGTTCTCATCAAACTGACACATCTGAACCTGCTCCTGTTAGTACACTTCATATTACAAATTGCATATAGATAAAACTACACTTGCCAGTTCTAACAAATTACGCAAAGTAGCTGAGTTTGACAACTATGTTTACTATACTCGGAAGAAGCTTGACTGAACTGCAGCACAATCAATCAATCACCTCCCACAACCACACTGACACGCAAGACAGCAAATGACAAAACAATTGACACGATTCACCACACAGCACAGCCATTCCACACAGTCCTGCACTTTTACACACGATAAACACTGATCTTAAACTATAGTACAAACCTGACTGTGGGAGCAAACACAATCTACGAAATTGCCAGGAAGCCGCATTTTAATTAAACCAATCCCCCGGATAGGATGAGTTTCAATTTTGATTTTTTTTCTTGGCGAAAATTTCAAAAACATTTCTAACCTGCGGCTTTAAAACGCCAGTTATTTTCCCTCCGCTTACTTACAAAGAGCGAGTGCTTATACGGTAAAGAAGAGAAAGTGCAGAAAATTCCCAGATAAGGTTCAGTTGAAACAGATTTCCGGCTCTGCTACAACGTAATAAGAAATATCTTAATAAAAGTGGCACACTTACAATGCCGCAGATGAGAAAATAACCAGGCTGTATAATTTACAGTTTGCCCCACAGTAAAAACTTGGTTCACCAACATGATCCTGCCATCTTGCGGAGCTGTTCGAGGCCAGACGACTTTGGTTTGTCCAATTTCGTTGGTCAGTTGAACACAGTAAAACCTACCTTTTGTCTAAAAAAAGAAAGATTAGTAGCATGCGGTTATCCCCCAGTTGTCAGTCTTTGCCCTTGACATGCCATCCAGGGTTCCCGTGGCCAGCTGGCAAGACGACAGAGCCTGGTTGGCAGGACGAGTTCGCAGGACTAGATTTGTGCAACGTCTGAAGAGACTATGGTCCCTTCCTGTGCTATATACCCCTACGACCTGCCTGTGTGTCTGGGGGCATAACCGTTAAAGTAACATGCAAAACCTGCCTAATTCTTGCAAGGATCCCTACTCTCAGAGGAAGGAAGGTCTCTTCCATCCCACCAGGTCAAACACCAGTTCGCCAGTGACCTGGCCAAACCTGCCTAATTCTTGAATCCCTACTCTCAGAGGAAGGAAGGTCTCTTCCATTCCACCAGGTCAAACACAAGTGACCTGCCAACCTATCCACCTGACTGATAGATTTCTGGGATACTGGAACACCAAATAAACTATATGCATTCATAAAATGTCATGATCATTCATTAGGGAATATTACCATCACCTAAAAGAGAAATGAAAGAGCGGTAACGCAACTCAGGATGCCCAAGCCTCTCCCACACCCACCTGTTTGCTGGCTACGTGCACTCTGGATACAGACTTTTATGATGGGTACATTTCATCTGGTTCAACGTTGCAAATGTCGAACTTGGACGTGGGTGTTTTTGTCTGTGACGCTCCTCATAAAACGCATCCGCACTTTTTTATCCTTGTATCCTGAAAAGAACATTTTACGAAGATATAGCAACATTTTTTTCTTCAATGGGCGATATTGTAATGCCACCAACCTTGTTAAAATATTTTAGTCAACCACGAATCTGTTTCATGTGAAGAAATATGCCATTACTTGGTTGTTTAAGCCAACGTCGTCTAGTGGCTATCTACATCATACAGAGTCTAGCATACCAAATGTGTTACAATAAGAAGCTGTACAGCAATTTGGATACTCACTTGACTTTCTGTAGCTCTGCTTCCTCGTCCGATGATGTTCCTTTCATGATGGTCACCATTTGAGCGCATTCGGCGCAAAGTTCATTCAGCTTTGCTCTGTCGCGGTGAACCAGGATCGACCTGGCTATTGTGGGTTAATTAACATAGAAAAGCTGGAATGTCAATGAAGGAAACTGTCATTGAAGTCGTCCATCGAGTTATGCCGATCCCGAGAATATACAAATTCATTTTCGATGTACACTTAATAGCAGTGCTGGGGTTAGTTTTCACCAGGTTAACAGAAGGACATTTACAACGAATTCCAATGTTGCACATTTGTTCGTAAGACGCAACTGAGTAGTCCTTGGAAAGATCTCGTCCAGCTTTAAGCAGGTCTTCTTTATCAGTATCGTCGCAGAGCATAAAGTAGAAAAAGAGCTCAAATGTGAGATATTAGGCGGCAGAGCCTTCCAAGCTGTTCCCTCGTGGCCTACTGGTTTGAGCGTCCGCTCGGGGTGTGGGAGGCCGGGGTTCGATCCCCGACCGCGTCGCACCAATGACCTAAAAACTGGGGAGGTTTGTGCTTCTCAGCCTGGGGCTTGGTATTGATGAGTTACGTAACTGACTGGAGCCAGGCAGTCAGAGTCAGTATAATGGTCTGAGTGATCCGTTTCTGCTAACCTGTGGCAGAATTGAGTCGGTGCCTAGCACCGAAAAACTGTCGGGCGTAGATCGTTCGGACAAAAACAAGACAGGTCCAAATCAACTCACCACACCTACACCCGCGTACATCTGTCTGCGTGCACCCCCGAATCCAACTGCAGCGACATAAAGTACAAAAAGAGCTCAAATGTGAGACATTAGGCGACAGAGGCCATCCAAGCCGCTATCTGGCCATATGTTGTGAGTCGTGTTTACAGTGGGAAGGCAAGCGACGTTAAAGCCTGATTGGTCCATAAAAGCATTAATTTAATTTACAATATCTAAACTTCGAATACACATCCTCTCTTTGGGATCTGTATTTGTCTTACTTTCCTCTTTTCGCGTTTCTTTTTAACATTTTCGATCTCCCTAATACAAAAATATCTGTTTATTTATAAGAATTTAGTAGGTTCTTTTGGATTGTCGATATTTGCTTAAAAATTACCTAAGCATTTATTACTGAAGAATTTGAAGATTTATTTGAGTGTTTATTTGGGTACGTGTTCTCATATTTTTTCATTTGATCATCTAGATAGTTATTCCTTTCTTCTTGTTAGCTCATGAAATCAAAACTTGTCCGTCGTCCGTCCGTCTTCCGCGTTGCAATTATATCTGAACCTCGTGCGCGGATTTCTTTCAAGGTTTAGTTGGTTGCCTTTGCGTTTTCCATTTTTATTGCGACTTTTTTCCGTTTTCGTTAACATGGTACCCTATGGGATCAACAATTTCAAAACAACACTCTTCTCTCAAATTGCTTTTCAAATTCTTCTGAATTTTCTTCTCAATGATCCGCACATGGATTTTTTGGATTTTTGAAATTTTGAGTTTCCAAGTTTCCCGATTTGTTTCGCTTTCGTTAAGGCTACTCCTCTCTCAAACCACTTTTGATATTTTTTTTCTACACAATGGGACTCACAAAACTGCTGTTTTAGATCTTTTAAGGAGATTTTAGATTTTTGAAAATTTGCAAAATTAAATTTTAACGATTTTTTCCGTTTTCTTTAACATTGGACCTTATGAGAGTGGAAATTTCAAACGCTAGCCCTTCAACTCGCTTTCGAATTATTCCACAATTCTTCGAAATTTTCTTCTCAATGATCCTCGCAAAAGTATTGTGTATTTTTTTTTAAAATTTAAGTCCCCACTTGTTTAGGATTTAAGGAAAATATTATAGGGCAATCTAAAAATGCAGTTATTCCACAAAAATGAGCCACAGTAGACCCAAATGGAACGAAATTTGAGCCTCAGGGGTACGTAATCAATGTATACAGAGTACTTTTGACAGGTTCAATGTCATTCTGAGGTCATTCGGTGCATGTCCGATTGCTGACAACCTTGTATCTCGAAAACGGTGGGGCGTAGAGCGAAACGGATGAAAATTTCTGCCTTGAGAGCAAGTGTGCAGTGTACACAAGGTACTTTTGACAGTTGGGTATTCAGTGTTAGTCCGAGGTCATTGGGTGCATTTTCGATTTCGGCAACCTAGTATCTTTGAAACGTCTAGCCGTAGAATGAAACGAATTTTCAACAACCTTGTACAGTAGTCCCCCTCCAATAGGCACACCCCTTCTGCCAAATAATTCTGTCCTCATTAGAGAGGTGTCCTTTGGTGAGAGGGAGGATTAAAGTTATTCATATTACTTGTTGCCAAATAATTTTGTGGCAAATAATTTTTGGACACTGCCCTTATTAGAGAGGTGTCCTTTGGTGAGAGCGTTCTTTAACGGAGGAATCACTGTATCTAGAAAGCGTATGGTCTCAGAGCGAAACGGACTGAGGCTTCGGCCTCTGAACTAACTAAATATGTACAAGCTTGTAGTGTTCAAGATCATTGGGTTATTTGGTTTAAAATTGCTGATCAGAATGAAACAATCAAGTTTGAAACTCGTAACACATATAGGGTACTCTTCAAGGTTATTCAGTGCACTGGTATGTAACTTGTAAGCGGTTATAGCGACTGAAATTTGGGACTCATGAACACTAGTAATACACCTCTAAACACACTTTTGAGGCATGAGTGTCAGTATATGGTGGTGCATGTAATTCAGTCCTCGTCTGGGCAAGGTCATCTTGACCGTCAGTGTTTTTTTGTATTTTTGTGATTTTGTATTTTTGGTATTTTGGGGTTTGAAGGCAGTATATGTGTGTGTGCGTGTGTGTATATGACGTTTCACAATTCACAAATACCCCTTTTCTGGGGGGTGGGGTGCTTTTGTAGTCACGCCTGATCCATCGTAAATTCCTCTAGACGCACGCATAAGAGACAACACACCACAATACAACATATACAATGGTAAATCAATATGCTGTTAGCCCCCGTGAACGATCGAGCTTCTGCCGTAACTAATAGGCCTACTAGTCACAGCTGGCCATATACTGATCATTAGATTTGCAGCCTGATGTAAACAAACTAAAAACCTGTTCAAAATGGAACACATGGCTACTTTTATTTTAAAAATCAAAATGGAACACAGGGCTACTTTTATTTTAAATAAATAATACAAAAAGTGTATTATTAACTCAATACAACTTATAGTTGATGTGACCTTGCAAGTTTAGACATTTCCAGTGCCACACATTTTTCAAAAATTTATTACTCACATATGGAATACGCAAATGCGCAAAGCCCCTCTTATACATATGTACACATTGTGTGATTTTGTTTTTCAAATCTTGTTGCATCTTAACTGTCAAGAAAACATTTGCCATTAGAGTCCATCCCTATTTCTTTCATTCCACCCCACTCTGCCAGACCTCGCTTAGCCAGTTCCCCTGTTTCCGTCCTGCAAAACCTTCTCGTGGGTTGGGCAGACGCATTATTCCAATTGGCCTTCAGAAAAAAAGGTCAGGATGTGGCGTAATGGAACACATCACGCCACTGCTCTACCGCAGACGACGTCTGTAATTTGGACCGGGGAAAACGAAACACTGCGCAACGAAACGTAGTTCGTCCATGCTCGACCCAAATTTGAAAATATGTGACTGTGTTATTTATTATCTCGAAACTGCGGTGGCTGATTTCGAAGAACAATTATTTGTTACTTTCCTATTTTTATCTTACTTTACTAATGGGGTGCTAATATTTATTCCGATGTGCTAATATTTACCTTGTGGTGGCAATATTTATGCCGCGGTGCTAATTGTTACCTTAACCGTGACTATATGGTGTAGAGAGTTACAATACACCCCTCTCCTCTTAATCTATACTTTCCGGCGCTTATGGGTTGTGGAACGAGTTCATGAATTAAAATGCTGTGTGGACGAATCACTGGCGCAGGAGAGACGAGCTTGTGAGTCCTTCTGTGCCAGTAATGAGGTCATATCTCAACTCTTGAAGGGAAATATTAGCAGCACAGAGAAAAAATTGGCACTGTGAAAGAAATATCAGTACAACGGATATTGCCGTTGTATATCAGCACAACGAAGAATTATTAGTATCACATATGAAATATTAGCACCACGAAGCAAATATATAGCACCACGGAGGAAATACTGGCACATAAAATGTCAAAGCGTGCTCGTACAGAGAAGAAAAAAACAGATGAAGATGATATGGTATTTACGGGTATAATACAGTGTACTTGGTATGTTATGGACCCTACACGGATCAAGGCAAATTTTGGTAAAACCAAAGCCCTGCAACTCTAGGGAACAACGACTAACATAAACCTCTCTGTTGAATGACAATGTCCAGGCCCATGGGCCTGTTGTTTAGCAGTTTTGTATACACCTGGACGTGCAGCGCCGTGCAACCGCTTGCGTGGTTCTGGAAGATATTTTTTTATAAATAGAAAGCCACAACGTAACAATTTTTAGCTACAAATATTCGTAAATGACTATAAATGCATGGTTTCCTGTGCTCACCCTCATATAAATTCATTGCTGGTATATATTATTTTTCATTTATAGAAGGTACCTGCCTTTTTGCTTGACTACATGGTCGATGTGTCAGCATTGTCTTGAATCCAGTCCAGGGCTGCAGTTAACGAAATACTAACGTACATCCAAGTTACTCGCACCATTGTTGTTGACAAAGAAGCTAACTTAAGTCACAACTTAGACTTAAGCATTTCCAAGAAAAGCCCAGGTGCTTTTTCTGTTACTACAGGGGGGGGGGTTGCAATGCAGTGACAGAAAGGGAGATAAAAGGCAAGGGATGTCTCCAATCTAATAAAATTACCGTGAAATAAAGAGAGAATGATACTGTGCCATTAAACTACCGCATGCTCGGCGACTCTATTTCCTGTGTGTAGCTGGCATGGCAGAAAAAAATTCAATACGTTCTAGATGGCGAAAGCACGGTTTCCACCCCGTCGCACCTAGCAACACCTACTTGACGTGCCGTTTTACAGCAGGCCTGAAACCGCGAAAAAGAGGCCATCGCGAACGAATTAACGACGCCGTAACCATAGATTATCTCGGCTCCTATACCCTAAATGTAGGCGGGTTGCATTAGGCACAATTTACTGCCTCTAAAAGCCGGTGAGAACAAGAAGGTGTGTTCGTAACAAATGTGCAATAAAAGACTATATGATTCAGGCAGAGCCCCGGCCCTCAACCCACAGCGTCTGTCTCATCTGTCTTCACGCTGTTACGCTTCTAAAGCCATAACCTAGCGAGCGGATCAGCATCAATAAGCGCCATTAAAGCCTCTGGATCTGCGTCAATCCCCTTCTACGGTGACCTCCGATTTTATAGGGCCGCGCCATCCCACATGGGTCTCTTATTAACTGCTACCTTGCTATTTACGGTAATGGCAAAGGAAGTGGAGCCTAGCCCTTCGCGAGAACTAAGCATTACTGGACCTATAGACGACTTCATTGCTGCAAAGAACAGAGTCTTATAGAAAACAAAAAAATGTCTAAAAAAAAAGAACATAAACAACAACACTGTACTTGAAGTCGGAATAAATAGAATGCAGGAAGATCAAAAAGAAATAATGGTACATAACAAACTTAGTAATCTATCTCAGAAAGGTCATCAATGATTAGTTTGTGCGTTACTGATGATCGTGGTAATACGAGTATAAATAAATTACTCTGTAGAACTTTTGATTTATTTTTTAGTTCAACTTTAACATTTAAGGTGCACCCTTGGAAAAAAAAAAAACGGAAAAAGATGAGTGGGCTGGTTTAGGAACTCTAGAAGGAGAAAATCTGGCATGCTGTATAACGCATTCTAATCGTGGGAAATTTTCGGAACAAATGTGTTTCCATGTGTATATTTGATAATTGGATATATAAAGTTTGTCATAGAAATTCCAAATTGCATTACTTTTACAAATATGTAAAATAACCATAGGGTGATCACCCCCACCCCACCCACCCCAAAAGAAGTACATTGTCCTTGACGATCTGCGAGGTAATTATAATTTGTCACGTTCCATTGACCATATTACTAAATTTCAAGCTTTTTTATATTTTTTTTTTAATTCAAATTTCAAAGTTGTAGCAAATAACATTTATGTTGGGTGTCAAATGTAGCGTCTATATTACGTTTCGGTTGAAAGACACCGAAAGAAGGGTGGCGCTTTGAAATCTAATTTTCTGAAAAATTGCAACTGCACCGAATCACCTCAAAATAGTTGCACCGAATCACCTCAAAATGATACTGACGCTGAAAAAACATACACACACACATTGCTCCAGAATTAGCAGAGTTAATTTTCCGAGTGTCAGATAAAAATCTTTTCCCCTCTTAGACTGAACAAGTTCGTGGTTCCCCTGAAGATGGCAGCGAGATGCTCGCCGAAACTTCGGGAACATTTTTTTTTCATTTAAGGCTCAGTGAGTAGAAAGACACTTTTTCTATTATGAATCCTGAGTCCAACATCCTATTTCTCGTCGTTTTAATACTGTTTCTTATGTAAATCAAAGTGAGAATCCAAATTGCTGTACAGCTTCTTATTGTAATGCATGGGTATGTTAGTCTCTGTAGGATTTGCATAGCCACTAGACGACGTTTGCTTAAACTTAAACCAAGCAATGGCATCTTTCTTCACATATAACAGATTCGTGGTTGACTAATATGATTTAACATACTAGTAGTTGGTGACATTGAAATATCGCCCACTGAAGAATAAATGTTGCTGGATCTTCGTAAAATGTTCTTTTCAGTAGGCAAGGAAAAATTACTGATGCATCTTTGCATGCCTTGAGAAGGAGTACTTTCACCAGTCGCGGTGCATTTGACCCTTGCGACGTTGAACCAGATTAAATCTGCACGACACAAAGGGCATCTGTATCCAGAGTGCACGTAGTCATTAAACAGGCTGGTCTCGGAGAGGCTTGGACATGCTGAGTTGCGTTACCGTTCTTTAATTTCTCTTTGATTGATTGTAATATTCCCTAAAGACTGATACATCACAGTCCATAAATCCATACACTTGTGAGAAGCATACACTTGGCATATGATTGCGTTTATCTCAGTATGGCACAAACCTGTTGCAGTCAAGTTGTTAGGTTTGCAGGTCACGGGTGCTTGACCTTGTAGGAATGGGAGAGACCTTCCTTCCTCTGAGAGTGCAGATTCAAGAATTAGGCAGATTTTGCATATCCAAAGAGCTATTATTCGCCCTGGTAGTGGAAAGTCTCGGGTCACTTCGGGTTGGATACAGGCGACTTTTCAGAGCAGTTGCGGTGTGTTGTGCTGGGGTGAAACATGGAATAACTTTTGCCACAGTTATTACATTTGGTCCATCTTTCCTTAATGGTATCCACAGATACAGGCACTTCGTAAGGAAACATAGCAAAGAAAGGGATCATAATCTCTTCAAACGTTGCACAAATCTAGTCCTGCGAACTCGACCTTACCAGTTGGCTACGGGGACCCTGGATGGATGGGCAAAGATTGACAACTGGGGAATACCCGCATGTTACTAATCCTTTTATCAGAAAAAAATGGAGGTATATATAGCCACTCAACAGTCAGGTTCAAGGTTGAAATTTAAATTTTAAAATTTTGAAGCTTAAATTTTAAAATTTAAGTTTTAAAATTTTGAAATCTGTACAAATCTTTATACTAATTAGGTACTGTCCCCAGGACTGTCCTTAATTAAATGCTGGTAACTGCCTTCGCTTCGGTGTTTAGTGTGACCGTTAGTAAGTCAGTAATCCTACATGTCGGTGGCGGTAGTATGCACCCTAATCAGGTCGCCATCCCGTCGTCCTCTTTTATACTGCTTAACTCAAGTTATACTCTTATAAATTATACTGCTTCAAGTGACAAGAGCTGGTGTCTTGGACAAGAATAAAGACCCTCACAACTGAATATCACAGATAAGCTATACCTGGGGGATGTAATTGTGTTACCGGACGACTTAATCTATATACTGCCTCGCACGATATATTTCTAGCGTGCATGTCCCGCGGTCCTGCGCGATATGTAGATATATATTATTTTCCGCTTTTCATAGAAATGTGCAAATCGCTGCTGTGAATCCGGAATCAATAACAGCTCGTGACGATTGGAGCCGGAAAGCCAGTGGGGGGAGGGGGAGGGGAGCCATGGCCGCGCTACAACTGTCTCCGGCTCCTGCTGGCCGTCCCCGGCTCCTGCTGGCCGCGCGGGTGTCCCATTGTCTACCGGGGTCTATTTATACACCGGGAATTTGTTGTAGGGATCGGCGGAACTCCATACGCGCTAAATTGGGAGCCCATAAACTGTGGTTTCCCAAGCGGAATCTGCGACAGGCGTGGGCAGGGGAGGACTAAATTATACTTTAACCGCGCGTGAAAATGAGCCATTCTATCTCTTATTCGTGACGCTCGTGGCAAGTGTGACTTGGGAAAACACAAAGACGAGTGGCCGAAGATTCTAAACTTGGCATCAGACAGAAAAAAAAAAAAAATGCATACGTAGCGCATTTGTGCACGCGGGCCACGTCGTGTTTGAACTTTGGAATAATCTTCTTTGACATTTGGAATTGGTGGTGCATGGCCTTTTTTAACTTTTGATATTTTAATTTCATTCTTAGTTCATAATTTTCCGACCTGAAATCCCAGATAAAGATAATTATGAAGATATAAACGTGTTGATTTTTTTTCTATTAGTATTTTCAAAGTAATAAAACCAAGGTAATCCTACTTCGCTTTTCAAAGAGCACAGCTCCATATTTGACCTTTCCGTATAAACAGAAGTTAAGACCTAATCGCCTCCTGCTAGACTGATTGAAGTAAGTTCACAATATCCGGGTCATCTTACTTGTGAACTTTCAAGAAACCTCAACTCGTATCTCTAAAGGGGTAAGTCACCAAACTAAGACATCGCCTTACAACTCGGCTGTGTATATCATAAATATTATAGCAGCCTTGCCTTGTTGTTAAAAATAAAACAGTCCAGCTTCAGCTGCAAATGGATGAGGCCTACCGTTTCCAAAAAAAAAAATGAAATCCAGCAGAATTGTTGAACTTCCGATTTATTATTGGCAGCCCAGCGGAAGGTCAATCACCAAGTTAATATTTTGAACTAAACAGACGCATTGTGGTTCGTGTCCTGTTTTCCCACCTGAGGGGATACATATACGTCCACACCAAGACACTCTTACCTGCTCTAACCAAACCAACAGCGGTAATCACACTTGAGTCGCCGACACCTACGCCATTGCGTCTTAAGGGGTGTCGTATGGATTCCTTCGTTCTCGAATACGCCTTCAATCCACCTAAGAAATTACTCGTAAGAAGATTATTTTGTCTGCCCCCGGTCTTCATTGAATGGAAGAAAACAAAATCGTCAAATCACATTAGGACTACTGCAGAGCTCTCTTTGTTAAATACTGCCAGATGAAACCTGGTACGTTTAGCAACAACTTAGGTATAAACCGCCTGTGGTTCTTTGATACTACTACAGCACAGATTTTAATACGGGGGCGCAGTGTTCTTAAAGGTCCAGCAAGAATGATTAGGGTAGTAGTAGTAGTAGTAGTAGTAGTAGTATTTTATTTTCAAACTGCGTACAATAATACATCGACAATGGATTCAAGTTTAATACTCATCAGTTTTACACAGTTTGAGGCAGTTGCCAGA
>JAAUYG010041618.1_pt1 | contig 12082 bp, 8 predicted proteins | sample 7278091 | NCBI WGS metagenome assembly JAAUYG01 (sample SAMN14350201, study PRJNA611818) | marine sediment metagenome | isolation source: surface marine sediment (0.6m) | place: French Polynesia: Moorea | collected 2018-08 | reverse complement strand
TAATAATAATAATAATAATAATAATAATAATAATAATAATAATAATAACAAGAAGAAGAAGAAGAAGAAGAAGAAGAAGAAGAAGAAGAAGAAGAAGAAGAAGAAGAAGAACAATTATAATAATAGTGAAAATAAATGCTTAACACAGGATCATATAAGCGTGCTTGTAAGTTTTTCCATTTTACGTTTACTGTTGGTACTACAGAAAAAAATTAGAGGTAGTAATTGAAATGAGAGAGTATTATAAATCAACGTGCTGTATTTTGAGTCTTACGATATCCTGTTTATACCGTCCATTGCAATTCCAACTGATATCCTTTCAGTTATCTAGATGCTTACATTTGGTACACAGTGTTTGTTTGTGATACACAATGATTGTACGTGATACACATCCATTGTATGTGTTAGACTGATTGTATGCCTTACAATGTGAGGGTATGACGGCATGTGTCACACAGTGATTGCATGTGCTACATGGTGAATATATGTATTACACAGGGATTGTATGTTACACGGTAATTGCATGTATTGCACAGTGGTTGTATGTGTAACAAAGTGACTGAATTTGTTGCACAGTGACTGAATTTGTTTGTTTTTGCACAGTAATTGTATGTGTTACACAGTGATTATATGTGTTACACAGTGACTGTATGTATTACAAAGGGATTGTATGTTACACAGTGATTATATGTGTAACACAGTAATTATGTGTTACACAATGATTATATGTATCGCACAGTGATTGTATGTGTCCCACAGTAATTATATGTCTTACACAGCGATTGTATGTGTTACACAGTGATTATATGTGTTACACAGTGATTATATGTGTTATACAGTGATTATATGTGTTATACAGTGACTGTATGTATTACACAGTGACTGTATGTATTACACAGGGATTGTATGTGTTACACAGCGATTGTATGTGTTATACAGCGATTATATGTGTCACACGGTGATTGTGTGTGTTACACAGTGATTATATGTGTTACACAGTGATTATATGTGTCACACAGTGATTATATGTGTCACACAGTGATTGTGTGTGTTACACAGTGATTATATGTGTCACACAGTGATTATATGTGTCACACAGTGATTATATGTGTTACACAGTGACTGTATGTATTACACAGTGATTATATGTTATACAGTGACTGTATGTATTACACAGTGATTGTATGTTACACTGTAATTCTGTATGTTACACAGTCATTATATGCCAGATAAGGTTTGCCTGGAACTAATGAATAGCATTTAATGTGTCTGTTTGGAGAGAAAAGAGGATAATATGATCCAAATGAGTTTTGCTGTGTTGCCGTCAGCTGCATAATTGTAGACCTTACACACTCAACTATGAAAAACAACAGGCTGTTTATAAACAGGCTGGGTCTACTTCCCAGGGGACCACATCTGACATATTGGCCAAACCACTTCTAAATATCACAACATTCTAGTACGTTAACTTCTGTTGCTATGGTAATCCAACATGACCACAATGTCAGCTACATTGTACAGTGCATTTTGCCGATTTTGCCGATTTGGTGTAAAAGTACTTTTTGGCAATCATATTTTGTCTTTTTGCGTATGTAAATTCATATAAAAACTTAATGATCATGATTTTGTAGCTGATGTGCCATTTGTTGTTCTAACTTTTTAGAATTAAGCTAAGATGTTTAACCAATCGATAGTATTCCTGGACAAGAAGTCGTTGCGTAAAATGTTCTTTTCCGCGTTTTAGATCTGTGGAGAAGGCATTTTGTATTAATAATATGATAAGAGAGATCGACAGCTAATTAAACTGCACATGCTTTGTAAGTACTTGCTGGAATTCTGGGTCTATAACTTTCCCTTGCTCAGTCAATGGCTTCCCTTCTAACGACTGTGGAATTAAAAGTTAAAATGTCACTAAATTTGCTTTGGGTTACTAATATACTTGGATTTTCCTTCTGCTGATCAACTGTATGCAAGACTGGTTTATTCGGAGTAATTCTGCCAGGCGTGCACTGATTCGGCTACTGTAGTAACATAGAACTGGGAGGCCTGCTCATTTGTGACAATAGAATTCTCATTAGAGAGAATAGAGAATGTTTCATTGAAAATTGCGCTATTATAGACTTTTGGGGGGCAGATTTCCCAATAATTTTGTGTTTACGTCATCTCTGTATATTATTGTGAGAAGCATGTTTTAACCATTGTTTGTTACAGCCAGTAACCTCATTTCTCTGTGCTGTATATATAGCTGGCATTAACTCGTCAGAGAAATACAAATAACTAACGTAAATTAATACATTGTTGTGTTTATGGTGGACATTTACTGCCTATGTTCGCTTGGTTGTAAGTTCCAGAAAAATTGACAGAATGCCAAAGGAAACTTGAGCTGTTTATTATTAAAACTCACTCTTGAATGGTAAATTACAAAAAATATACAAGAATTCGGTGAACAATATAACAATCCGAGTAATATAGTCAAGACTTACAAAATTAATACCATAACAACAGTCTACAGATATCACACACGCTGTTTAGTTTACATCCGAAAAATGACTTCTGAATAATCCAGGATTATTTTACTGAACCCGAGATAATAGTTCTTGATACTTCGTTTTGGTAAACCTATAGTTATTGTCCTTGAATGATAGTTCTTGAAACTTCAGGGTCCCTCAGCGTAGCTCGCGTAGGTCCGCGTCTTCTGCTGGTCAACAACCACAACTGGCATGATAGTTCATCACGGTGACCAAATATTGCATCCAGACGCGCACCTGTCATCCCTTTATACACCACACCAACAAACACTTTCGCGACCGAATAGTTCAGTATTTCACAACGTTTCAGTATATTCAGAAAAAGTCAAGTACTTATGCACCGTCGAGAAAAATCTTTCCCGTCACCAGATTCCGCAACTTGAAACTGAACACGGGGAATCCCCGTGACTTCCAGAAACTTCCAGAACATCTGCAGTGCATCTTCCAGAAAATCTGCAGTGCTAGCCCCAACACAGCCACTGCTCACATATACGAATCCTTAACGTAGAAGATCTCCGTTTTAAAAGTTTAGGCTTACAGTGATGCACTGAACTTCGATTTAGGAAAATTTGCTTGAAAATAGATCCCAGGGCAGAAAAAGTCGTATTCAAATGAAAACAGGTGAAATAAATTTGCATTAAGTTAATTACTATAGCTATGTTAAAATATTTTAACAGATCCACACAAGTGTTGGCATAGTTTGGTTTTATTAGATATTGTGTTATAGTTTGGTTTTATTAGATATTTAGCATGTTATCCAAGCTTTCGACACTAGCTAGATTAGGCAGACTGTCGCCGGTGGCTGTCCTGGTGTCCACCAGCCTAGCTCTATATATGACTGGACAGGGTGTTCCCTTGGACCTTTTCGTGGTTATGGCCTGTCCAGAATCTCTTTCGCAGTTTGCTACATTCCCCCCGAGCAGTAGAATGGGGACATTAATTTCAGCGATACACTCCCAAATCACCACTGGCTAAAGCAGCATTTCCCGCTGACCCGGCCAAGTTTTACCACTACATCGCGGCCGCTATATAGACCCCGCTTCCATTTTCTTAGTGGTAATTTAATAAATTTATAAATCAACATGGCTCCCATTCCCGATATACTGCGGCGACCAGGCATTAATGCTGCAAGGCCGTAACTTAATGAATATAAGGCTATGCCCCTGTCTCCTCCGTGGGGGCCCGGGAGTCATATAAATGCTTGCCGTGGAATAGACGGCTAAAGAAGCGGGGTGGTAGCTCCGGCTTTCTGGACGTATTCCGGCAGGTTACTTGTGTCTGATGTCGGCGCAGACCCCCCCCCCCTTCTCTTTCACCCCTCTGCTGTCCCCACTCCCCGTGTCTGCAGCTTTCCCGTCTCCCAAAATCATCAAGCCAAGGATCTCAGCCCCCATACCCGGTATGGAAGCCACTCAGCTTGCCGTGAGCAAGGCAAAATTGCAAACGCATTACCGAAGCTTCTTAATGGTGTTTCTCCGCCCAGTAATTCCCCCCGCCTCCATTCATACTAATTACCCGGTATTACCATGCGGCCGAGGGCTGGGAGAGAGTGAGAGAGAGACGGACTGGGTGGCGGGAGTGGAGGGAGAAGATCAGGACGGGAGGGGGGGGGGGGGGTATAAACTTGCCCTGGCCCTTGCGAACTAAAGCTGGCGGTTCCTGTGTGAACGGTCTTGGAGACAGCATTCGTCATCGAGGCTTTGCACACACCACAGCGGTCTTGCCTTTCGGAGCGGTAATTTGGCTGCGAGGACCTCTGCCTTGGTAGCTGATCTCCGGCTCTGCGAGCAGCAAACCCGATTCCAGCAGCGACTCTGAGCAGCGGTCGACAGCGCTCTCAATTCCACAGGCGTGCATATTGACAAACGTTGGGAGCAAGCAAGGGCCATGCAGAGAGCACGAGCCCGGTTTATCAGAGCACCAGAACGACAAACCAATACAAGCAAACGGCCCCGGCATTCTACCCCTACAATACAACGGCTGGCTTTGGAGATGTCGGAAATATCACCGTCCGCTTTCTGCTGCTGCCGGCAGAGGGCGCTGCTGTCCACACACACCAGACGACACTAGGTCTCCGAGGGACGCCGCTCGTGGCAGCAGCAGCAGCCAGCCAGGCAGCCAGTCAGCCCCACCCCACCACCCCACCCCACCCTACCCGCCCGGATATATTGATAGCTGGGGAAGCAGCGAGCAGCAGCAGCAACAGTTGGTCGCAGAGCAGACGACGAGGCCAACAACAGGTAGTCGGCGATGTCCCAGTAGCAGCAGTAGCAACAGGAAACCCAGACAGCAGCGACCGTGGCGTCAGTGGTGTGGCTGTCAGGACATGAAGACATTAGACCGAGATACCAGCTGGGAATCAGCTTGGGCTACCAGCCGGACGTTTGTGCCGGAGACACGGTCGGTGACATTATTCCTCGTGCTAGATCAACCCTTGTTATCGCCCAGTCGTTCTGCAACACAAGCGGACGTGATTGATGGCTACATTTAATGGCCCAAGCGTCCGACCGACTGTCCCTCTCCCTTCCTTTGGCCATTTCCTCGGCTGTGCCGTAAAGTCCGCGGCCACGGCAGCAATATGACAGGAGCAATATGGTCAAGCCGACACCGAGAATTTATCACGGATTATTTGCCAAGCGTCCTTTGCAGGAAGCCAGGTCTCAGGGTCGAGGATGGCGCATAAAAAGTGAAAGGGATGGGACCCAGGTGGGAGACGGGGGCCAAGAAGCCACAATGGTCGGGGACGGAGAGACGGGGGGAAGTACAACACAAAAGGTAAGTCCTGTAAAAAAGCTCGCTCGGTTCCATCTTGGGGCTTTAGTGATTGCCCCCTTGCGGCCAGCGCGGTGGGGAGGAACGCTGGGGGCTCCTCCCAGCGATTGAGAGTGATTTATCGCCCGTCTTTGGTCTCGGTTCTTTGTTTCCACAGGCGTGATAGCAGAGAGAGAGAGAGAGAGAGAGAGAGAGAGAGAGAGAGAACCTGGCCAATCCTGCCACTGGCTGCGGTCGTATTAATGGTGTAACAACCGCGCCGTGATGACGTATTACCGTAGATTTACGGCCTCTAGAAAGCGACGCGAGCACTGGGGTGGGGCTGGGGTTGGGGGCTGCTCCAGTCTAGACTGGACCATAAAACCCGCCGTTTGGGGGCAACCTTTCCATATGGATCGTGTTGGAAGCGAAGGAGTGTTGGGTCCACGTCATTATGGGCTGACTGTCCACCTGGGTTGGGTCGCTCGATACCGCTGCCAACGCCACAGAGTCCAACTGGCGTCACAGCCAGAACGCATGCATTATTGAAAGCCACGGGTAGCAGAGGCCAAGCTCCGAGGCACTCGTTAGCGTTATCCCCGGCTAGAGCCACCGGCGGCCCTGATCGGATATGTAGAGCAGAAAAAAACTCCCCGGATTTGCAGTGTCTGTGTGTGAACATATCCCCGCCAGACCAATAACACGGCCGGGGGAGAGACCGAGCGGACTGGAGACAAGGCCGAGTGCTGGATTGGGAGGCCCCGGGGCTGGCTCTTCATTACACAGGCTGCACAAACTGCTGCCACACTCTTCATTACCGACCCACACACAAACCGGGGACCGGTATCAAGGGAGGGATTAGCTCTGGGTGCAAGGGGCCACAAACCAAGACTTCCACCATCTGTTAGGGGCTGTGGGGGGATCACAGGAAGTACTGGAGTATTTTTATACAGTATATGAGTACGGGGGATTTGTAATTCAGCAGCCACACATTAGAGAGAAAATATAACCTAATTTATTGGCTTTATGCCATCTGTTCCGGGATTGAGTTTTTTGGGGGCTTACCCCGTTTGCTTGTAGCTGCCCTAACTGTTGAATAAGCATATCATAAATGTACTCTTGTCATAAATTTTTGACAGGAAGTTTGGTCTCTCTGTCCCTCTCTGACTGGTCAGCGTTCCGCCGGCCGGAGTTTGGCTGGGCGCACCCACGGGTATTCTTGGGTAAATAATATACCATCGGATGTTATTGCTTGAGAATACACGTAGGTGAGTCAGCTAGATCACCACGACTGTCACCAGGCGGCGCCACCTACCGGATGCCCCACCTCCTTGTGTCCCTGTTTTCCCCCAAAACAGGAGAGTCGATAACATCTGTGATAACATCTGTGATAACATCTGTGATAACAGCTGTGATACCAGCTACATGAGGAGCCGTACGAGACCAGAGCCAGCCTTGATGTCCGTAGCAGACTACATGCCTGATTATGCAGATTAGTGTCAACCTAAAGGCGGAGGAGTAAGTGTCCGGAAGGAACCTGTATCCCCCTGTGTTCTGGCGATACGCTTGACAGCAGTTCCACGGAGTGGGGTTCCTGGTAAAGGGCGCATGGAATCAGCAGGACAGGCCAGTGATCAGACAAGACGGTATGCAAGGGCGACAGAGCAGGCGTCAAAACCCATCAGAATCAGGACAAATGCTGTCCTCCAACTACACCAGTAGCATTAACTAGCACTATGCTAAGGTAGAGATTAATAACCTCGGAATCGTGTCTCCCGTATTGGGCAGATGTTTTCATTGTCCCCGAGGTGCCAGGTATCGCCCAACAGCATCAAATTCTGTCATATGTCACATAGGGATTTTCAAAATAACATTCTAAAGAGAAAAGAACATTGAGAAATCTAGTGTGAAGTAAGGCTAAGACGAAATGTTGTTTGCCCATTTATACCATCCTTTTGTTCAAACTACACGTATGCAGCAATAACAGCATTCTCAAAGCGGAACCCTTGCCCTTAAACGGGTAGTGAAGAGTCTCGCGTGACGAAGAGTTGGTTTTGGAGACGGTCCCCAGACCCGGTCTGTCGTATTGAAGAAAACCTTCAGGTTCAACCTGCTTCCTGGTGCGGCAAGGCAACTGTAGGAGTAATTCCCACTGCTGGGCTTCCCCCAGGAAGGCAGTGTTTATGGCTTCCCATGCCTCGCCACCCGCGACAAATAGGCTCTCCAAATCGAAACACGTGGCTGTGGGCTATAGACCTTAAGAAGACGTAGTTTAGATCAGAGGCACGCACAACCCCGCACACCCTCCTGACGAGCTCAAATGAAACAAACATCTCCAAGCAAAACTGCAAGCACCCAAAACAATGATTTAGTCACATAACGGAATTTTCAGTGTCACAAGCGACTGACTGGCGGTGAACATGCAGTACATAACTGGCAAATGTGACGTGGTCAGTTTGAAACACTAGTCACGAGCTTAAAGGTTCAAACAAGACACATGCCATTGCGATATCCCACTGCAATAATCCCTCTGCAATATGTCAGCGCAATATGCCATTGCTATATCCCACTGTTATAATACCGTGCAATATTACCACTGTATAAGTGCGCTGCAATATGCAACTGCAATAATCCCACTGTAATAATCCGCTGCAATATGCTACTGAAAGAAATCCGTTTTGCAAGACAAACGTACATGTATATGCTATTAAAATGAAACGGAAAACTGTATTGTGTGCTGTATGCTCGTCCTGGAAATGTTAAGATTTCGTTATTTTGCACTTTATAAACTTCTCTGACTAATCCCTGACAATCTCTGACAATCCCTGATAGTCTCTGATAGCCACAGATTGCTGCTCCACAGTGAGAACAAACCAGTCGACACCCTCCAGCTACATTGCCTTGCTGCTAGTCGTTGGAAGACCATGAAGCCCTATGACATATGGCATGAACACAAAATTCAGATCTTAGCCAAAGTTTACATCGTGGCAATGTCCAAAAACGAAATAAATTACCAATCCCTGATTCATAAAGTACACTGAAAAAGTTTAAACCCGTTTGAAGAAGTGCGGAGATTTCAAATAGAGTGTGCAGCCACAATAAGCAATAACAAATCTGTGGTCCATATGGTCTGTGTTCACAGACTGTTTGCTGGAGTACAAGCCGGTGTTGTATTTGTGATACTGTTCTACGGAGTACAGGCCGGTGTTGTATTTGTGATACTGTGGTACGGAGTACAGGCCGGTGTTGTATATATTTGTTATACTACAGTATCTACCTTTACTGATCACAGGGTAATATAGAAGCGGCATGCTGCTAAATGGACGAACTTTGCTATAACTTGGCTCGTACGGAGAAGCGGAAATGATACCCGGGGAAGAGTTCCTAGGAACAATGAAGCCAGTGTGACAAAGCAAAACTGAAACAAAGCATGGCTGAGCAATTAAAAGATGCAAAGAGAAACAAGATACATGTATGTAATCTTCCCGTCGTTGAGTTTCTTCGTTTAAAGGGTGCACTCGTTTCAAGATTAATGACACGTGGTTTACATAATCTATATTATTATATACCTGAAAAATCTAACATTACTTTACCAATGGAACGATTGTGCAATAAATCTCGGTATTTGACCTATGACCTTTCATTTATCGCACTCTGACCCCTACGCAGCTTTTCAGCCAACAGCAAAGGCGCTCGTGCTGTATGTTTACGCAATTGCATCGTTTCGGCTGCGTTACCAAGGTTGCCAGATATACCCTGCAGGCATGAGAAGGAAAAACATTGGGAACATTGTCATATCAAAATTGTCTTTTCGTATCAAAAATACGACTTAATATCACCCAACATGTGTTTAAAATGAAATAGCAGGTATATACTAACAGGGTTATCGCACTTGTTCAGCGATTTGTTTGTATATGCACGGACAGCTGCATTCCGGTCTCACAAGTTCGTCCAGGATGTGTATCTGTTCGTGCAAACACAATTAAATCGTTGAAAAATCTATTAGAAGCTATGACAAGTTTAAAACGTAACATCTACCACACAGCAGCAAGAGATTGTTGCCACAGCGATAAGATATTCGTACGCAAGTTACATCAGTCAAGTTACAGAAAATCGGGACAACACGTAAATATGGTACAGAGTTGGTGTCAAGCCGCACACCACCGAGCTGATGATTACAACATCTCGGCGGAAAAAAATCTTTTCCCCATAACTAAATGCGCATGTAGACGAGACGTTGGGGCTGGGCATTACACATTTCCCGCCCTAACCCACTATAGAAAGATCACAGACACGGCAGGACATATATAATATATACACTAAAAGTAAGAGACTTTGTGTCGCGGACAACCAAGACAAAAAGCAGTCACTCTGTAAAAGACACCCCTCAAAGACAGTACTGTCTCCACCCCGCCCCTCAAAGACAGTACTGTCTCCACCCCGCTTTCTCTTGATCAGGCTCCCGGTGGCAAGACAGGGGCAAATTTACACTGGCCACAAAGCGGGGGTGAATCTTTGGTGCCAGCGTCTCCCTGGTCTATGCACGTGATAGGTCAGCTCCAGTTTATGACCCCCAGCTCCAGTCAACACACGTCCCTCTGCCCGTCCACACAGACCCACAGCCAGGACTGCGGCTACGCCTTCCGATGACAGGACGACATCCTTTGACAAAAGACGACACATGTCTTGAATGTCGTGTGTGGCTCCCACAGCCCAGCACACACGACAGCTTGCTGTCTTGATTTACCGTCACGTCAATAATCCCGTGAAAAGACTTGCCCTTAAATCATAGTCCATGCCTGCTCTGAGGCAGCAGAAATAGCCAAACAAGGTCCAGGAAAAGCCCGCGCAGATCATATACATAAAGAAGCATTGCTTTCTGTCAGCTCGGGATCGATACCCCGGTAGGCTGTAATCGACTGACGAATAATGGTATGATAACAAGTACCGGTACTGTATGGAGACGGCCATCACTCTACCTACTTGTTAGGGTTAGTGGAGGGTAGCTCTGTGGGAGAAGTGGAGAGAGAGAGGAGGAATGAAAACACTCAACGAGATACCCTAAAATAAGATACAGTATAACGATAGTCAACTGCTTGCTGTTCCTTGGCGTTGCTGATTGGTAGTTTTGATAATGATGTTTGGGAGATCTCTGTATCCCGGTGATGGCAGTCTGGGGATCCCTGTATGGCAGGTATAGGGTCAAATGTATGAAAATGTATTTAATATAGTTAACTTTCACAAATGCAAACACATTACTGTTTTTGCTAAAGTATTTAAAAATAAAGACTTTTTTAAAGTATTTCAAATACAAATACAATTTTTCTCTCGACTGCTTTCAACAAATGCTATGCCTGAAACACGTGAAATATATGACAAACAATACTATTGGACGTTAAGTACATGCAACATTTATTTTCCAAAACAACACAATGAAACCTTTATACAGGAATGATACATTTCAAAATGCCTTCACTAGTCCATATTATAATTACATTCGACATTATGTAGAACTGTGATTTCGAAAACAACACATTTTAAAAGAAAACTGTACAGGAACGATACATTTCAAACTGCCTGCACTAGTCCAGTTGCTTATTACAATTGACGTTAAGTAAAATACTTGACATTAAGTAACATATATTGTCCAAACATAACACAAAGGAAAATTTGGTACACGATTGACAAACTTCAAACCTCCTTTACTAGTCCATTTTTCTTATTACATCGATGGACATCAGTTCCTCCAATGTTTTGTCCGACAGACGGCATCTGTCTGACCGAAATAGTTTTCCAGCTATGCTAAACACATTTCATTATAGAGATAACGTTAAGTATTTAGAAACAGGTTTGGACAGCTGGAGGTATTTGGAATGGTGATTTTACTAGAAGAGCAAGGGGTCGGCATATTCTGGCAGGCATGCTGTGGAAAGGTATCCATCAAGTTCTTGTTAATGGCCAGTGTCCCCCTGTTCAGGTGCGTCTGTCGAAGCAGTGATTAGAGTACCAAAAAGCCACGTTGTTTCTTCTTTGGTTGATCTGAGTCGTCGGTCTTCATTGACTCATCTGACTGAGGCATCATGGCCTGGGTGGTTGATGGAAGGAAGGACAGAATCTCTGTTGATTCACATCTGTTGCACTACTGAAGCTTGAAGCGTGGATCCAAAACTGAAGCCAGCTGAAGAAAGGGTGGAATTTTTTTGTTTTTGTTTTTTTTTTCCTTTACGTAGCTAGACAAGCTTTGCTCAATAGACTGTTTCAACTTTGAGGAAACTTTTTGATGTAGTTAAGTTATCGTTGCCTGGAGAACACGTGTAAAATTGACTGCAATTCTACCTGTCACAACCCTTTCCCCTCGAATTAACTGGGTCGCCTCTTAAAATGGAGTAAGCATTTGTTTGCACGAACGTCGTGTGGCACATTTCTGTCATAAGCAGTCACTTGGTGGTCTATCCTCAGTGAGGTCAGCTTGTCCTTTTGTTAGTGGTCTAGCTTCAGTGAGGTCAGATTGTCCTCTGTTGGTGGTCTAGCATCAGTGAGGTCAGCTTGTCCTCTCTTGATGGTCTATCTTCAGTGAGGGCAGCTTGTCCTCTGTTGGTGGTCTAGCTTCAGTGAGGTGAGCTTGTTCTCTGTTGATGGTCTAGCTTCAGTGAGGCCAGCTTGTCCTCTGTTGATGGTCTAGCATCAGTGAGGTCAGCTTGTCCTCTGTTGGTGATCTATCTTCAGTGAGGCCAGCTTGTCCTCTGTTGGTGGTCTATCTTCAGTGAGGCCAGCTTGTCCTCTGTTGATGGTCTATCTTCAGT
>JAAUYG010216044.1_pt1 | contig 12083 bp, 5 predicted proteins | sample 7278091 | NCBI WGS metagenome assembly JAAUYG01 (sample SAMN14350201, study PRJNA611818) | marine sediment metagenome | isolation source: surface marine sediment (0.6m) | place: French Polynesia: Moorea | collected 2018-08 | reverse complement strand
TTTGACAGATAACTTTCAAACCATTTTAGTGCTATTCCACGTATACCGTTATATTCAAGTTTTCTACAAAGAATAGTGTGATCAATAGTGTCAAATGCCTTACTGAGATCAAGAAATATACCTATTGTAAATTCACTATTGTCGTAAGCCAATAGAGTATCTTTAACAAACTCAGTAACTGCATCTATTCATGCTATTGTTGAATGATTTTTTCGGAATCCATATTACTTTTGGTATAATCTATTATTTTCATTAAGAAAGGTATAGACTCTTTTGTGTACAACTTTCTCAAGTATTTTCGAAAGTGAAAAACTTGAAAAATTCGAAATTGGTTAACTTTACATGCACATGTGTAATAATCTAATGTAATTTGTCGGGTAATACATTTCACCTTCAACTGCTCGACTGAACTTGCTTGGGCGCAACAATGTTAACAAATTACCTGTGTAGCTACATTTAAAAAAATATTAATAAAGTCCGGGATGGCGCATGCATGCCCGTCTGCTTCCTTTTGTCTTTCGTTTCAAATGCGACCTTTAAAGGGGAGACCTAAATAATATCACTGTCCTCACGTGGGGGGAAATCAAGTTACCCAGATGTGCATTGGTCCAGGTTTTGGCAGGCTATGGTCCGCGTAATCCATTAATCTTTTTTCCCCTTCTTCGTCTGTCTGTGGTATACTACCGCGCATAACCCGCTCAATAATAACATCACGTAGCTAATAATATTGGCACCTGAGCACCCCCTTTGAAGTGTTAGTTACCTGCTGTGCGTTCCATGGCCGCGTGTCACCCCAGAGACCTACTCCATCATGTCGCAAACTAGGCGAGCCGAAGCAACATGTGTGCCTCGCCTTATTAATAACGCGGGGTGAGTGACGGGTCTAATATGCCACATGTAGGAGCAGGAAACGATACTCTAGGCGTTCGATATACTCTGTTACGTGGTAATTTGAGAAGTTGGTCGACAGTGATGGAGAAAATGGGCCAAAGGATACCTAGAGGAGCTTTGTAATCTGTTTGAATTCCACGTTCGTTTATAAAAAGTTTTGATTTATGTTGATTAAAATAACTAAGTTCTTTGTAAAAATACCCAGCAGTTTGCAAAAACTACTTTGCAATAAAGAGGCTTTGGATTGGAGAACGCAAAGACAAACGTGCTAGCAAATGGTGTACCACTGCAGGTGCTACTTTGTAATTTGTCTGGAAGAGTTAAAACATTTCAACGTCTTTTTTGCACCTTTACTTTAAAAGTACATTTATCCTACTTGTGTTTTTCTGAGTTGAGTATTAGCACGTAACATATGTTCAGGTAGCCTTATTTTTGTCATTTGTAAACCTCGAAAACTAAATTATGCTGAGAAACAAACATACTTTACATAAATCATAAATAGTTTGAAAAAAAACACACACAGAAAAATAACGCTTTGGCCACAAAATGTTACGCCCGTGTTAAGGGCAAGGACTTCCCTTAATCTCCTACCAATTACTATCATTCTGTAGAATCAAGTGGGCACTATAACATTGAAGAGCATATGATTGGGATAAGTCAGCAACGGCAGCTACATTAAGCAGACAGAGAGTGATAGTAATAGTAACGTTTGCTTTTTCTCCGATATATCTGGATCCTGTTTCTAAAATCTTTTGCGTCTTTGAGCCCACGTTTGCGTTTGTGAATCCATAGTCAATTCGGAATCGATTATGCGAGTGTGCAATGTCTCTACTTGAGCCGAAGTTCTCTAAAATACTTAAATCTAAGTTTTAACTTACGTCATCAATTTGGAAAGTTATGATTGGCTAGGAATCTGACTTAAGTAAAAACAAAACAAAACAAAAACAAAACATCAACTTAGACGTATTATTTTTCTAGAGCCCCAGCCCTCAACTACATCAGTCTGCCTACTGTTAGTGCCAGCTTGGATCGGTGAACAAAATGATGTAGCAGAAGATATGGCCTACATCCAGGGACCAAGCCTGTGTCTAATCATTACCACACATAAGAAAACTGTGCCTGTTTTTGTTCGTGACTTAATTAGGGTCCACAAAAGGATGAAAAACATGACATGGACGTACATTTGACCAGCACAGCGAACCTTATCTTGACACCCCAGATGATCAATCATTCGTCTTCTTTTTTTCTTTCTTTCATACTTTTCTGTTCTCTTTTTTTTTTTCTGTGCCACACTTTCCTGTAATCTCAGATCCAATGAAAGTCGGTTCAGAAGAAGCGACGTTGATTGTGGCGAACCCAGCGACGACTCTGGCGGAGCCGACGAGCTCCAGGCGAAGGCAGGGAGAAGAAAACAATGGTCCGTGGTCGCCGGAGCGCGGACTAAATCACAAATTCGCCTCGCACCGCCAGCCACGTCGAAAATACCCTGTTGCCTTTTGTCGTCCTCGCTAGAAAGCCGTCGCCGTAAAATAGCAACATGGGCATCAGAATTCACCGTCTGTAGGGTTTGGGGCGACCCGCCGCTACCCCGGGCATTGGCCCATTACGTCTCGGGCGGCATTAATCCTCAACAGGATGATCTCCGAACACCACCGCCCAGATAGCCGATCTAGAACCAGAGGCCATTGAATCCGGGCGACGAATCGATGCCGTGTCCGGCGGCTGCGCCGCGCAGCAGGAAGTGCGTCACGGGTCGGGGGTCACGTGAGAGATTTCAGCTTATCTTTCTCCGCACACTGACTCGGGGTCGGTGACGCCGGCTCTCGTGGCATAATTCAATCCAGAATCCGGCTAATTACAACGACGCAACCGGTGATATAAGCAATCTTTTTTGTCGCCTGGCCATATTTCATTATCCGCTTGCCTTGTAATTTCTGTTTGTTGAGGGTGGCGAGACTAGTGGGTTAGGGGGAGGGGGTAGGGGGTAGGGGGGTTAGCGTAGCTGGAATCAACCTCGCGGTGCCATTTTCTGAAGCTTAGAAGATGAAGTATCGTTAATGCGGTGTAATTAGAAGCGGGGAACGTAATGGCAGCCTGACTCCTATGGACCCTTCCCGGCTGCTTACGTCATATCCTCATAGCGATAATATACATTGCGATATTTACAAGCATAGTGGTCTGGTCATCATCATCATCATCATCATCATCATCATCATCATCATCATCATCATCATCATCATCACAGTCATCATCATCATCATCATCATCATCATCATCATCAAACTACTGTTTGTGACAAATGAACTCTCTCGTTTTTTTATCATCATCATCATCATCATCATCATCATCTGCGTCCTGCTTTGGTCTCCCTGTACGTGTGCTTTTCAGCAGAGAAGCAGGAGTAGTGTAAAATGGAAACAAAATACAAGTAGCCGTGATAGACAGTCGGTCCTGCAGCGCGAGGTGGCATCCCATTGCTGAGCATCAGGATATGTGCAGTTGTAATAGCTAATAAAAATATTATTTGTTACACTTACTGGGTTAGGTGCTACATAACTTCAACGGGGTTCAACCTCAGGAAATGACTTCTTTTGTGTTTTTACATGTAGCTACGGTGTCTGTGAACTATGTTTTTATGTCTGGTGCCTTGTAATTGGACCATTGGCCAAATACGGACAATTTGATTTGTAGACCTATTCCAATCTTCACTTTTAAATTAATAATTTCTTATAGTAACAGCATTAAATTGACCTTGAATTTTGACATAATCAATTTTGAAAATGTAACTGAATAGTACAGCTCTCCAGATTGTTACACAGTAAGACACCCTTCAACCTTTAAGCCAAGCCGTTCGTAGACAAATTGGACCAAATGCCGAACCTTGTTTTTAATCTTTCGGGATATACCCAAAGCCAAATCTAATGGCATGGCTCAATTCGCCATAAATATGGTCTCTCTGTGATGCCAAATGGTAACTATGGTAACTAGAAGCAATCTCTAAACATTTTTATGTCAGTTTACGAGTGGAAGACTCCTTTTCATCCATCAGGTCACCAGCCCACTGTAAAATTGCGTATAGGCCATTACGTCACAGATGTTAAGGTCACAGGTCAATTAAGGTTACATGTCAAAGGTTACAGGTCACCACTGGTCCAGGCCACTTTGAAATTGCATATAGGCCATTACGTCATAGATTTTAAGGTCACAGGTCACTTTAAATAGGTCCCAGGTCACCTTTAATATTCGGTTAGGTTACAAGTCACCCATATATAAACATCTGGAGACTGACGAAAAGAGAGGTACCGGGTAGTTATGCTCCTATATTAAAAACAGTGTTAATTGTAAACCCGACTTGCTCTTCAAACGTTTCATTCCCTTCACTTTGATTCTGTCTTGACCCTAGGAGCGTGCATCTTCTTTCATTCGCAAACAAACCGACAAGCCTTCTGCCATCATGCATAATCCCCGGTGTATGCTTCTGGGAAAACTTTATTGATCTGCATGCTTGCAATATGTAATTTCAATTGGTTGAGTGTGGGGTTGGGCACTGGGATACCAGTAAGACTTGCCTTTCCCTTGAGCGCATAGTAACGCCTTTTTCCTGGAAAAAAGAAGGAGTACTTTTTACCTCTGTTATGTTGGTATTGGAACGATTCCTTTGTTACATCAATGAATTACGAAGTTATACATTTTTATATTTACTTTTAAAAAATTGAATATATTTGACCTATAACGCATCATTTCTGTGCGGTCTCTTGCAAACCCTCTGGGACTTAAATTACGATAACATTGTATCGGTGTATAGCTCTCTAAACCAAACACGACTTTGGGATCGGATGTACCCTCGAACCCCGCATGTTACAAAATCTCAGGACTCCTCTACCATCGTCCATCTCCCAGCAGCCGTATCTTTCATTCACAAAATTCGCGTCAGTTATTCAGGACATCTAATTGAGCCTAATTTTAATCTCGTATCGTTACTCTTTTTCTGCGATGCTTCCTTCGTTCATTAGGATCCCGTGAGGTGAATGGGCCGTCGAGGTCGCTCCCGGTTGCAGCAAAGATACACTCAGCGTCCCCGCCAACAGGGAATTTCTCCCGTATCATTTAAGACCCAAGGTGACGGGAAAATTGTGATTGATTTGCGTGCGTTCCGAATTTCGTCTGGTCACAGTGCCTTGGTGACATTCGCCCTCAAACGATCTGTGAAAGATCATTACTCAAGAAGATAGGACGGCAGTGCTGGGCTGGAGTGGGATAAAGCATGGCAGGGGGGGGGGACATGTACTTTGATGTAATGTTTTGTCAAGGCTTGACTGGCATGCAAAAACACCTACTCCCCCCCTTCTGTACTATAAAAGTGCTTCCAACAGGTCTGTTTTGCGTTACTGGATTTTATGGGGCCCAAGATATAAACCATGATTCAGCAGCTATCATCGCTTGTAATATAGCTTAATATGGGTAAAATATGGCGACCAGACGCTCTATGATGAAATAGAGCAATCGTTCTATATTTTATATATAATATAAAACCTGTCAATGCTGAAATGGAATCACACATCGTCTGCCAGTCAGTGCATCTTCTCCTTCATTTAGAGAGTTCCATTTCTTCGTCCTTTGTGCCTCTTTATTTTCTTCTCCGGCTATTTTGTTTTTTTATTTTCCTCGCCAAAGACCCCAGTGGGTACTCCTTATATACTAGATCTCCCCCGGATTTCACTCATCCTGTCCCCTGACCAGGCTTTTCCCCGGCTTCTATCGGGTTACCCGGGCTTGAATTGATAAGCATAGAGGGCCACGCCGGGTCCCGTGGCGTCCGGGTCCCTTGGGGTGGCAGGCGTCTTGATGAATGGCTCGGACGCTCAACAGGCGTGAGCCGCCCCCACTTCGGCGCGAGCCTTCTTCCAAATTAGGGTCGTCTGCCCGCCTTTAGGGGCCAATCTTGACATCCGCAATCCGAGACGTTTAATTGAATCGGAGAAGCGAGCTCCGTAATTATCCCGCCGCTGGTCGTCCGGGGTTTACTTTACGGCGCTAATGAATGGGTCCTGGATACACCGGGCCGGTATGTGCTAAGCTCCGGCAGCCCTTTGGGAAGGACCCGGTGCTGCAGAAAGAGACAACTATAGGGGACCCAGGGGAGCGCTTCTCTCTGCTTTTTTATCAAGACCAGGACTTACAAAAGCTACGTTGTGGCATTGGACGTGTGGGATAAAGGGGGGGGGGGGGGCATTGGTTAGAACTTGCAAGGCAGGCGGCATGTATCTCGAGACTATAGGAGAAACGTCTTTACTAACGAAGTACAGGGTTGAATGTAGTCACTAATACAAACCCTAAGGCTAGGTCTTATCTTGGCCGCATCGGTTGGAATACGTACTCCTTTCTGGCCCGTTCAGTTTCGTCTGTCAAATTTTATCCTCCGGGCGCTGCTTGACCCGATGTATGTAGCCCGCTACCGCCTGTGTGCAAAAGAAAATCATGCCATGACACCATTTGAAAGTTGTCAAAACATAAATGTAAGGACTTCAGCAAATGGTTCAATTCACATCAATTGGATCACCTTTTAATTATCACTGGTTCAGATCACAACTTACACCCTATCTCCAGCCGCTGCCCAACATTAAAGTGATATATTTCACTTCATTTTTTTAATGTGCAACCCAGTCGACGTTACATAATTATTTGCCTCTTCCATGAGAGCCAGGGAGAAATCTTGTCGGTTTGAAACCTCCCCTAGTTATCATTAAATAGGTGATGAACGCCTATGGCCGAGTCGAGCCTCCTGCTCAGGGACCGTTCGGCGGAGGAAGCTATCTAGACTGTGCGACCGTCGCTTACGACCGTTGCTGTTTTTAAGTTTTGTTGCGTTGTCATTACGTTGCTTGGAAGACCGTTAAGTGCGACTTGAGCATAGCGCTATATCGCGATTTTATGCGCGGACAGGGTCGGGATCTATTGCGCAGCTTCTGCGCTTTAGGGCGCGCGAAAGTGACAGATCAGAAGGAAGTACGGAAGAGCTTCCGGTAGGGATATTTCCGGTGAGCGGACGATGTGGCCCCGTGCCCATTGTGACTCCCAGGGCGACCATCTTCTCCGAAGCGTCCCCGACTTGGCATGGATCGCCATGGTTCGCGCTGCCTGCTAATATCTCCCCATATGCCCACTAGGCGCCGTTTAATGGCCGCAGATGTCATTGCAGACATTTGTCGGGAGTCACGGGTCTTTGTGTGGCAGCGGGGATAAGGGACAAGAGTATCAGGATTTCAGACGGGGGATAGTCAGAGGGGGGACACACGCTAACGCCGTAAAGGGACGTCGGAGGGCAAATAAGCGTTTGACGGGCGGCTTGGGAGGAAACATAGCGTGTCTCGGTCATTTTCAAGCCCTCGCCTTCTCGCTCTCGGCATTATGGTGCCTATTCCCTCGTCTGCTAGCGAGCCCAAAAGAAACCGCAGGCCCGGCTGATTGCCTCAAAACGGGACTAACAAATGGCGTTTAGCCCCGTAAAATGTCCCCGGAAGTCAGGCCTCGCGCGCCGGCAGCCGACCTAACGCCAACAGGCGGTGATGTCGCGTGTTGCGTCTGTCAGCGAGGTTCTGGACACATTCTAAGGCATTCGCTTAATCCTTCTCACACAAAACTGGCTGGAGCTGGTGCCAGTATACTGCACCATGCTGCCCCTTGTTGCCTCTTCGCCGACCACTGCCGTTTTCCACCGCCACCTTCTGCAGCCAGCCAGCCAGCCGTCGCCGCTGCCGCATTTGCCTTGGATCAATAGCCGTAAAACGTTTGATTCCGCGCCGGAGTGGGATCATTAAGTGTTAGGCATTTCTTTGGTCTCATTAGCCATCGGCTGGGGAAGGTTTTGTTCTCTGTTGCATGGGAAGCTCCCTCTACCGGATAAGCCTCACAACGACCCGGACAATGATAGGCGGGGAGACAGGGCTTCCCAGGGGGCTCTTCTAACCGAGTTGCCCTCCACTGGTCAGAAAGGCCATATACGGACGCCAAAATGACCACAAAAACATCGCCGGCTTGGTGTCCTGGTGCTGCTGAGAGTGGCGAAGAGTATAGTGCACAGAGCCCACATTTTACAAGCCGAAAATTATTTGCATCTGCGTGTGAGGTACAATTTCGCGTATTTTGATTTTGAATAGAATGAGGAGGGACTTATTTAATCACCTGTTGGGTGATTAAATAAGAATATAAAATACCACATCTGAACTATAAATAGACGTTTCAAACCCTTACAATGTTATAAAGCGACATAAGAATTGGGGACAGTTTCTCCATCTCTGATAATCAGCAGGGCTTATGCTATACTAAAGACATCCGTCGTCTGCCCGTGATTCGTAGTATTCCCAGAAAAAAATAGCACCGATCGATACCAAATTTTACTGAAAGCTTTCTTCCATCTTAACATGTAGACTATTTTCAGATTGTTTAAATTTTAGCTCTGCTGATCGTAGAGCGCGAAATGGATGAGAATTTGGGACTTGCGGTACTATGTTCTGCATACCAGGTATGTAGGCTACTTTTCATGCATGATTCTTCGGGTCACTCGGTGAACTTTGCAAAATTTATTATGTTAACATTTTCAAAAAGCTCCTCCCCCATTTTAACCAAACTTTATGCAGGCATGGTAATCGGGGTGGGGGTGGGGTGAGGTTGGGGGGTGGGGGGTATAGGCTGCTACTCTCTTGGCGATCTGTCAGATTTAAACAAAATTATGGCACTTTGAAATTTTTATTAACACAAGACCATATTGGGCTGGAAATTTCAAAACGTTTCTCCTACAGTTTTCATCCTGAAACTTTATGAGGGCATTGGTTGCCATGGTGGAATACAGGCAGTTATACTTCCTGGCAATCGGCCTAGTTTTAAAAACATTGTGGCACTTTGCAATTTTAACATGGGAGTCAATGGGAAAATCAATAAATGTGTAATATCTTGAAAACGCTTGATCGTAGAGCAATACAGATGAACCTTTGGGACTCACGGTCCCAGGAACTGCATATGTAGGGTATTTTTCATGTCTGATTCGTTGAGTCTGGGGTCGTTTGGTGCACGTTGAAAAAATTACCATATTAATATTTTCAAAAGGCTACTGCTCCCACAACTTTCATCCAATTTTAATCAAATTTTGTGTAAAATATTGTAATCAGGACGAATACAGGTTATCACTTTTTCTGCCATTCCGCCCAAAGATATGGCTCTTTGACGATAAGTCACCTCAGTTACATTGCAATTATGGATTAAGCTATGTGGTTTAATCTGACAAAAGGTCTAGCAGAGAGTCAATGCCCGTGGCAGATCTATTGTTTTTGCTTTTCTTATTCTTTTTTTTTTTCTTTTTCTTCCGGACAACTGTCCGCTAACACGACATCTCGAGACAGGTTGTTCGGAGAGTGATCAAACTTGGTGGTCTGGTAGGTCTCCCGAATACTTATGGTGATGATCTGCATTAATTAACCTAATCAATTAGACTAATTAAATCTCAAATTAGCCCCATATGGGAAACCACTGCCCATAGAGCGAAAATAAGCCCAATATCAAACACCTGGGATAGAAAGAGAGTAAATGTGATACTGTTGGACCTTATCTGCATTAATTAACCTAATTAATTAGACCAATTAAAGCTAAAATGGCTATATCATGAAATTGGCTGCAAGTAGAGTGAAAACAAGCACAATTGTTGTTCCTTGGGGTTAAAAGAGAGTATATATGCAACCTTTGGACTTTGTTTGCATTAATTAACCTAATCAATTAAACTAATTAAGGTTTAAAATTGATCTATGGCGAAACGGCTGACTTAATTTCGATCCCCTGGGGGTAGAAAGAGCGTACAAATGCAACTTTGGGACCTTTCCTCAAATTTCAGATTTCATGCCCAAATGTGGAAATTTTGAGAATTGGCCCATATCTCGAAAACGGCGGCCCATAGAGCGAAAATAAGCCTAATTTCAACACCCTGGGGTAGAAAGATAGTACATATGCAACTTTGGGACCTGTCTTCAAATTTCAGGCCCAAATGTGGAAATTTTGAAAATTGGCCCATATCTCAAAAACGGCAGCCCATAGAGCGAAAATAAGCTCATTTTCTACCTCCTTGGGGTTGGAAGAGAGTGTATGTGCAACTTCGTGAACAACCTCTGTGCTTCCTTCTCTCTTTTATGCAAAAACCGGCATGCAGATCTTGAATTTGCCTGAAAATTCTTTTTTTCTACTTTCATTTTTTTTTTAGTTTTTTTTTGTGTGTGGGGGTGGGGTCAGAGAATCCAACTTCATATCCCACGAAACCATGCAGCACTCAGTAAGTTTTCTCAACGCCCGAGGTCGGTATACAGATTTAGAAATTCAGAAAACGACAAATACTGCATACACATTTTCAATTTTGATTTTCTTTTTACTTTTTAATGCAGTTATAACAAGAGGCCCATGGGTCTTGGCTCTCTGCTTTGTCACTTGCCAGATAGCAATAAGTTAGATTTTTACCTAACAGCCATGTAACTACTACTTGTACTTGTAGCTAAGTAGCTACTTAGCTGAGCTGACTAAGTAATCCTGTCAAAACTCGGAAATGCACTGGATAACCTCAGACTGACTTTGAACACTTCAACGTCAATCATACCAAGGATATGCTACATAAGTACCCCAAAGGCCCACAGTTTGTCCCATTTCGTACACTAACCATTTGCGAGATACAAGGTTGTTGAAAATTGCAAATGCACTGAATGACATCCGAATAACCTAAAACATTTAAATGTCAAAGTACTCTATGTACACTAAGTACTTACTCAGGCCAAAATTGGCTCCGTTTCGCTCTATGACCAGCCGTTTTCAAGAAACAAGTTTTACAGAAAATCGGAAAAGTTACCCCGTAATATCTCAAATTGCCCTGCACTCTTAACAGTGAAAAGTGTATATACACTAAGTACTTACCCCCGAGGCCCAAATGTTGGTTGGTTTCACTCTACGACCAGTCAATATCAAGGTATCACAGATTTCATAATTCTACATTGACTACCATGTTTAAAGGGAAAAATGCCAATAACCCCAAATTTAAAAATTTACAATTCTTTTAGCAGCTTTGGTAGAGACCCTCCCTAGGGATTATACACATGAATTCTTGGGAGTGAATCTGTTGTGCAATTTCAGACGTGATGTCGTTTGAGATTTCCCCTCGCATTTGCTCCCATGTTAACGAAAAGAAAAAAAATATAAAGAAAAATGAGATTTTTAAAAACAAATGCGCTGGAGATATGGTGGACAGGTACCTTTCCACAAAATTTGGCGTTAATCCACTTGACGGTTTAGGAGAAAGAGGGTTTAAGGGATGGACCAACGGACGCACGTACGATGGAAACTCGCCTGACAGCATTAACTCTCTTGTGCAGTAGCTCAAAGCAGAGCTAAGAATTATGGTGATTAGAAAGGGCACAAATATTTAAGAAAATTTTCAAAAATCGTGATTTTTTTTCTCAGTTTTCTTAACACAGTATCATATAGGAAAACAAGTTGAAACAACCTTTTACCTTGAAGAACTATGCAAATACAGTCACCAATCGTTGCGGGGACTCATGGGAATATTATCTACACATATATCGTAATTTCAACATTTCAGAATAACATTTTGAAATTAAATTATAAAAGTTAAATTTTAATTTTGAAAGTGGCATTATGCTTTGAGTAAGTTGGAAAGTACCAACCTGTCCCAGGATTTAAATACAAAAGACATGTAGATATATTTAAAAGTTTCGAACAATATTTAGATGGCGTGTTGAGTAAACCGCGTACATTAGTTTCGTAGACATTGATCTCTTATGTGGTCATTAAAACAAGTGTTTGAAAGTACTACTACTATTTGAAAGTACTACTACTACTACTACTACTACTACTACTACTACTACTACTACTACTACTACTGCTGCTGCTGCTGCTGCTGCTGTACTGCTACTACAACTACTACTACTACTACTAATGCTACTACTACTACCACTACTACTACTACTGCTACTACTACTACTGCTACTACTGCTACTACTACTACTGCTACTACTACTATTACTGCTGCTGCTACTACTACTACTACTACTACTACTACTACTACTACCACTACTACTACCACCACTGCTACTCCTACTACTACTACTACTACTACTACTACTGCTGCTGCTGCTGCTGCTGCTACT
>JAAUYG010072800.1_pt1 | contig 12083 bp, 12 predicted proteins | sample 7278091 | NCBI WGS metagenome assembly JAAUYG01 (sample SAMN14350201, study PRJNA611818) | marine sediment metagenome | isolation source: surface marine sediment (0.6m) | place: French Polynesia: Moorea | collected 2018-08 | reverse complement strand
TGAAAGAGTTTACTAAATGATTTAGAAATGGCTACTGGATCTACAAGTCATGGCTAATAGGTACAGATCATATATAAATATGTGATAATATCATGAATATGAAAGCTATATATGACACCATATATGACATTATATGACATCATGGCCAGTAATGCAGTCAATGCATCTTCCAGTTTTTCCCATAGCCTCCTACCGGTAGTATTTTACCAGCAGGGTTCACTTGACTTACTTTCCCTTTAGCAGTCCAATGCAGAGAATGAAGGAGAAGAGGAGCTTGTCCTTCTCAAACAAGGAGCGACACACGTTGCGGTAGATGCTGCTGGTAAAATGCTCATTCAGAGACAGGATCCTCTCTTCTAGCTCCTCGGAGGGTTCGCTGTTCTTAATAGACTGTCAGCGGGGAAGAAACAAGACATGGTAAGTATTTGTTGATAGAATCGATTGTACCAATGCAATGCACCTTAAGTTCAATAATTGCATTTCATTCCTTTTTTTATCTTGAACTTAGTATCCAGATAAATTTGGGCAAACTTTTGGCAACATGGAAGTTTAAAGTATATACTATTATTATCAAGGGTTATCAAAGTAGCCAAGCAAGGAGTATATAACATGTATATATTGGTGGACCTATCATTTGATGCTATTTGCATGAGACAGGTAGAGTGCATTTGGGATAAGTAAGGGTGGCTCAAATGCTGCTGATTTTATCACATGTGAGTAACGGTATCATGTGAATTATACTATAAAATGTATGCCGGTATTTAGAACAGAAAATCTCATAAAGAACTTACACCCCTGGCACTACAAATATCACTCAGTTCCATGAATATATCATAGTACAATTTATTTCCACAGCTTCATTTCTGATAAGCTGCATGGCAATTTTGGAGACATCAGATCCCACAATCCTCACACAAGGATTCCATAGAGCACTGCGACTAGGTCTGTGTACAAATGTATGTGTGATCTGACAGGTTTACCTGCAGGTAAAGGTTGATGAACCAGGTCAAGGAGTACTGGTACATAGGCTCAATGTTAGCCAGGTCAGAGATACAGAAGAAGAGAATGGATGAGTGGACGGCAACTGGCGTGTATCCATTGCGTGTTTCACTGATCATCTGCTGAGTCTTGTCGGCGATTTCCTGCTTCTCCGAAATCTCTTCCGACAGCTTCTTGGAGGAGGAGAGGACATTGATGGCAGTTTCATCTTCCAGAATGTTACCCTGTCAGAGAGAAAGTAGTGCGATACACATCACGTCATGGCAAGTGTACACAGTTCACTAATCACAACAGCAGTATATAGTTACCAACAACGCTGCAAGGGTAATACTGCATAAGAAACACAAACAGGCAGATCTACCGCTACTTAAGATATTGAGAGTATTTAGTAGGTGCAAATACAAGTAATAATTCCATTTATTTCTTAAAGGCTACTTACGGTGTAAAATGGAAAAAATAATGACCATATAATTATCAATGTTCTTAGTTTTTAGCTAAAATTGCAGTCAATGTATGCAAGATCTAAACTACGAGGGTAGCTTGACTTCCAAATGAAACCGACTGTTAATGTTGCCATTTTATCAAACAAAATACTCCCTACTGTACAATGACCATGACTAAAGATATAAACTGAGGAAGAAAACATCCCCTACCTCTGAGGTTGACAGAACTTCCAGGATCTTGTCCTCAATCTCCTTGAGTTTGCGTTTGTTGGTGGCAGTCTCCACAATAAGCTGGTTCTTTTTCTCCTCCAGCTCGGGTTTCTCGGCCGCGGCTACGATACCCAGCAGCTGGTCCTCCAGACCCAGTGGGGTGATCATAAAGTTGAGAAGGCACACCTGCATGGATAACATAATTACTAATGATTTCAAACAGAAAAAAAATGCTTCTTATTATGGCCTCGAGAGTTGTACATGATTTTAATGTTGCATTTGTACCCAAATTGTACTTTAGATTTTGTACCGATTTTGTACCTTTGGCTATTGTTGAAGGCTTGTAATTGTGCAGGTTTTGTCTGTATTTGCAAAAACTGATGATGTATACATGCATGTCCATGTACATGTAGTACAATTGCAAATAAAGTTACTTTAAATTTTGTTTTTTTTTTGTTTTTGTTTTACCTATAGTTAAAACTCAAAATTTAATAATTGAATCTGTTTTTACATTATAGAGAAAACTCTGAACCAACCTCAAGACTATATATAGCTAAAGAAAATTCTTCTTCAAAAGGTTACAGCATAACACTAATAAGAAAAGATTTCACAAGTAAACAGTAACCACACCTGGACTGAGATTTCTGGCAGTGAAGTAAACATGTACTCTCACCTGGACTGAGATCTGTGGCAAGTAATTAAACATCACATTGATTTGGATTTCTGACAGGTAAGTAAACAGGTAACCTCACCTTGTCCGAGATTTTTGCAAGTAAGTAAATGGGTAAGCTCACCTTTGCTGAGATTTCGGACAGGTAAATAAACAGGTAAGCTCACATTGACTGACATTTCTGGCAGGTGTGTAAACAGGTAACCTTATTTGGACCGGGATTTGTGGCAGGTAAGTAAATAGGTAACATCACCTTGACTGAGATTTCTGGCAGATATTAAGTAATCTAGTAACCTCACTTTGACTGAGATTTCTCACAGGTAAGTAAACTGGTAACCTCACCTTGACTGAGATTTCTGGCAGGTAGTGCGGGTTACGGAGGCTGGTGGTGATATAGAAACGGAAGTCCTGGGAGTATTCTATGACATTATCTCCCAGTTTGATGTACTCCACGCCCTGCTGTTTGAATGTCGACTTCTGTAAAATTGGCTCCAGGACTGGGTCGAGTTCTTCTGCCACGTTCTCCAGCAGAACTGGAGTTCCAAAGGTTATAGCATTCTCCAGCGTGCGAACATAGTTGGCGTCCGACAGCTTGATGATGTTCAGTTTGTTTTCTCTCTCCATGTTTTTCACCCACTTGTTTGCTTGACCTGGGATGGAATGGGATGGGATTGCATAAAGTCATACATTGTATTACTCTATGGCATACTGCATACCAAATTACCAATACATTACCAGTGTCATATTATCATTAGAGAAGGCTTCAAAATGAATTCTCACTAGAATATCTCTAAGCTTCTATAATTTCCCTATGAAAGTCTGTCGAAGGCAAATCATATCACAAACCTTGTGGGTCAATCATCAGCGGCCATCTCCTGGAGTTGGACACAATGATACCGTTGTCGATACTGAAGCTGTCGACTGGCAGCCCGGCAATTTGCCATGCACGGATCTTCACAGGGTTGCCAAGGGTAACATTTAGGGAGAAGGTCTCGGAGCACGGAATCTCTTTGTCCTTGCAAAGCTGGTGCCACTCTGCCAGGCAATCCTGGTGTGAAGGAAAACGGCAAAAAGAAATGCTAATCTTTTCTTCATTATAGTCATGATTTACGACCACGTTCAGGACAGAAGGACAACTTTGAAAGAAGTGGTGACTAGGGGAGTGAGACCACTGTACTGTATATACTTAGAGATTCTTTATTACTGAAAACCGGAAAGGAGTCATTTTTAGACATATTCGGGTTTCTTCGCATATTTCACTAAGTGTTAAAGGTCACTAAATTGATCATGAAAATTTTTCATGATGAATCTATCAAGACAGATTCTTTCATTTTAACACAAACCACATCTACAACACAAAGGACTTCTAAGATTTTTACATGTACATATCAAGATTTTTTACACCAGCAATAAACATACATTTCTGAAGTCCACAGTAAAAGCCCCCAGGTAGGCCACCACGGCAGAGCTTAGCAGCACGTCCCCGGTGATGTTGATGTATTTGTGTCCGAGCTCTATGGCGTTGTTGGTCCAGCGTTCTTTCTCTCCCCCCAGGCCACTGATCAGCTGTTTGGCTCGGATCAGTTTCTTCTCGCACAGGTCAATATTCTGTTCCAGCTTCTGCTTCTCTTCCTGACGCTCCTCGAAGTCATCATTCAAACGCTGAAGCCGATTGGTCACCTAGGGTGCAGAAACGTTACTGCATTATGGTGTTTCCTTTGAAAATACGGAATATGCTGTCTGCACAAAATTTTGCACCTGTCCAGTACTCAATGGGTTATTTGATGATAAGCTGATCTCTCTATATCACATTACTCTCATTTTAACTTTACCTTTTAGTGAATATGTATTGTATCCTAAAGTCGATAATGGATAGTCGATAAAGTTCATAATGGAAAGTGTCAAGATAGCTTTTGCTAATTGATAGCTTTTACCGGTAGTTCACTACATGAATGAATTCAATTTGGCTAGAGTCCATATTTGAAGATAAGGTATATTAATCCCACTAAATAGAAATTTTTCTGATTTGAATTTGCCACTGGCAAATTTACTTTGAAACATTTAATTTTCCTCAGTATACAACGATTTTTAAGGATAATATTAATGCACATTCTAGCAATCATTCTCAATCTATGACCCTCTCTTTAAGTGTACAATTTCTAGTGCATACCTCTTCAAGCTGGGCTCGTTTCTTGTTGAGTTCCGTCATCTGTTTATCAAGCTCAGACTCGGCAGCTGCCAGAGCAATTTTCTTGGGAGCTACAACCTTAGCCACCTGGTCATATTTCTCCATGGCTCGGACCCATTTGCACAGACCTTCGCAGGCCTTGGAAGCATTCTTCACTATGTCTGGCTGGAACTCTTCATTGGTAACATACCTTGACAACAGACAATGAAAATTTACAAGTTTTGTACCGTTTTACATGCGTATATATTTTATCCAAAAACACAAAATTTAGCAGTTCTGAACAGTATCATTTTCTGACACAGCTAGTAGTTAATGTAGTCACAGTTAAACCTTGATACCTGCAAAGAAAGTTATCTTCCCAATACTCACTTTTCTCTGATCTTTTTGATGACAGTGCCATTGATGTTGTCCTTGTCATAACTCTTCAGCCGGTTGAGGAACTGGAAGTCTGAGAGAAGTTTGACGGACGGTGACCAGAAGTCTTCCACCATCTTGCCGGTCTTTGGATCCGGCTTCCGCTCAGGTTTGGAGCCCAACATGATGCAGATAGACTCCATGACCAACTTTACCACAGACGGCGGATTCTGGAATGGAATGGAAATGATTTACATTATTTTACACGAAATCTGTGCATTTTTGCCCTGTAGAAATTACTTCATAAGCCCAGGAAAAACATGACCCAGTTTGAGCTATGTAGACACAATTATATAAATTTAAACTTTTACAAGTAAAACTGGATGACAAATGGAAGTAACAATAAGGGCTATAATAAGATACTGGTTGTCTGAATGTCAACCCATACATTGTGCCTCTAATTCCTTGTACCATGTTTGCAGGAATATTACATGTACACATGTACCAGCCTAACTGCATGCCCTTCCCAACTATTAAAGCTTACATTAACAGAGCTTATATGTGAGCAACGAAAGTTTAGCCATTAAGATGATGTTAGGGATACTCTAAATCCAATTTAATACACCAGACTGTGAACATACTCACTGACCTTCATGGCCTTGACCTCAGTGATGTCAGCAGGCTTCAGTGTATTGAGGGCCTGCAATGCTGATTCCAGGGCCGGTAAGGCCACGGAGAGATCGGCCTCGCATTCGTCCTTGATCTTCTGGGCATCAGCTGCTGCCTGATTGGCTACCGCTTCGTCGGCAGCAACCACTTCTTTCTTTGCTTCCACCTCCACCGTTTCCTGTTCAATCTGGATCATCATTTTGTCAGTCTCCTCAGACATCTTCACCAACTGCGGCTGCAGGTCCTGCAGCTCCTTCTGCATCTTGGTGACCTCGTTGGCCGCGAACTCCAGCTTCTCCAGACCAGTCTCGTAACGCCGTTTCAACATGAGAATCTCGTCGCGTTTCTCACCCAGGAGCTTCTTGAATGTAAGGATGAGCTCCAGGTACGAGGTCGGGGTCACGTAGTTACGACGTCGCAGCACGTTGTAATATCTGACGAAAAATAGTTTGTTACTGGGATAGATACTTGTTTCCATTCATCAAGAAAAAAATACAGATCGACAAGATTATGACAAAGTGGGATATGAATTGAAGTGTACATTAAATCCAGGTAGTGAAGATCATGATTACAATAAAACCTATTTACAAACATCTTTCCACTTTGAAAAGCTTACTTTTAATATTATGTATCACATTGTTCAATGTCACATAACAGCAGTAATGGTCAGACTGATTCCATTTCATGCAGCATGGAATTTTTTCAGCTCTGCAACAGTGATCAAGTGGAATCTTTCTAAAACCACTACAAATTTTTCAATTCTAAAATGATTTGAAGTGCCACTTTTGGAAAGATAATACTGAAGCCCCCCTCCACCCAACACACACACAGTGTCACATCTTACCTTTCTGATGTTTTACGAACACTCTCATGGAAATGTTTGCACATGACAACCGTCTCCGTCCTCACGTTATCCTCCAAGTCGACTTCCTCCAGGAATTTGTTGGCTACCATTTCCAGAGCGTCTTCTGGCCAAGCCTGAACAATGAGAAAACATATGACACGATAAAATTATTTTAATTATTAGGCAATTAGTTGATGTTCAAATTATCATTATGATGAAAACTTTTTTACGACATGCACCAATGATGGCTTTACTTTGCAGTACTGTCGACTTATAGGTAGGCGCATGGGTAAAACTGTATTCCCCGGGATACTTTGCATACGATGAGAAGATCAAGTACATGTTATAGCAAATGACAGCGATCAAATCCACCATGGCTGAAAATGACTTACCAGAATAAATACATTATTATACCAACCACATTAACCTGGTAGAAAGTTTATTTTCCCTAAGACACCACATACCTTACTAAGGTTAAAAATAAGATTTTATTTGCCTTTGCAACTATAAGGTTGAAGGATTATTGCAAAGTCTTTCTGCAGCACTATTTCATTTGTAATTTTAAACTTAATATTCTTTAATAACCACAAACTAATTCCTCATAATTATGGCTGTAACTAGTCTGATCAATGCAATGTGACGACTTCAAAATTTATTACAGTATACATGGTATTCCTGAATGTAAGTGCTTTGAGGACTCTCCTGTGTGTGTTGTATTGGTATATCAGGTGGACTGAGGGCAGCTATATACCTGGAACCAGTCAATAGTACAGCAGTTGATGAGTGAGGGAAACATTCTCAGGCGGTTACGGAAGGCGTCCCCTATCGGGCTCATTGCCAGCACGATGTGAAGGTTCTGCTTGACGCGCTCTATGAAGAAGTTGTACATAGCCAGAGGGGTAGCCTCCATCTTCTTGCCCTGAAAACCAATTATGGCAAATTTGAAGACAGAAGATTTGAAAAATCAGAAAAAAAGGTTACATATCGTAAGGTCAACTGTTTACATGGCACACAGCCTTACTTTACATGTTATTCCTTCCATTTTAACGAACGTTTCATCAATCAGAAAATATGGTATCACAGATTATCTGTGGACTCTGCCAAATCGAGGTTTGTCTACAATGTTTTCCCCAGTACATGACTAGCAATACTGTTTTTCAACACACCTCGTTTTTCGCCGCAGTTTGCATCTTTTCAATGATCTCTGCCTTCTCGTCGGCAGGGTACAGATTGGGGACGTCTCCTGTGTTGAGGATCATACTGATGTCCTCCATGAAGGATTCATCCTTGATCTGGCTGTCGGCAAACAGGAACACGGTCTGCTTACCATCGGCTCCGGCCTTGATCAGCAGCTGGAAATATTTGGATGGGCATTAGGTGTAACAACTGTTTACACATGATCCCTGAGATTGAAGGTCCTTCCACTTTAAGACTTCCCTCTATGTTATAACCATAACCAGTCAACTGTGACACCATTCTTACATTTTCATCGTAAATATCCCTCAACTTAATAAAGACCACTTCTCAAATTAAGACTATCTTTTCTGGCCAGACAGTCTTAAAATGCATGTACTACTTGTATTTCATGAGTATTTATACTACTAATTTGATACATTCACTGGTTCATTAAAACTAAGCTTGGCACTGAAACAGTCATTAAAACAGTTGATAATTTGTGTCATATCACACTTAATTTCAGTTTAATATGCATGAACGTCCTGAGTGTGTAAACATTTCTTTTTGACACTTTTTTTCACTTGAAAGCTGTTGGTAGCATTTTCCAAATATTATGATTAAAACTACTCCACACATGAAGCCAAATGCATGAATGTTTAACATTTAATTTGATTTGCGCAACTTAAAGGATCTTTGTTTACTATTTCAAGCATATCATATTGAGAATACTCCCAAAAAACTTTACAAAGAAATGTAAATCTAATCACTATTAAATAAAATCTTATGTCAAATCCTATTAGGGAGAAGGCCTCCTGGCTCTCACCTTTTTAATGTCCTCTCTCCACTCATTGGTTGTGTAGTTCTTGGTGATTTCTATCTGGAACAGGTCGTAGTCTGCCATGAAGGCTGCTAGCTTGGTAGCACTCTGACGACCACTGCCACCAATACCTATAGGAAGAGAACATATAGTCCATGCAAACTTTCTCTATTAGTTGTTATTAGAGATTTACCAATTAATCAATGAATCTGCAGATCATTGATATAAGAAAATTTGTTAGAGCATCGATGCCCATTTCTGTTCATTGATGCATTGGCAATAATCAGTAAAGTAACTCCCAATCGGCCGATTCACTATCAGCATGCCGATTAAACCTCCAGCACACGCACATAGATCAGAAATAAGAGTAGATAATGGATGCTTAAATGCATCTCTCTAAAGTATAACTTACCGACTGTGTTTTTCATTTATCTATTTATAAACTTTATAAAACTAATATGTGAGCTATTCCTTACAGCAGTATATATAACTTACAGGTGTATAATGTTAATTTGATACTATAGCAATTTTTTTTTTTTTCATGTGAGATACATTGTATTGGTGAATGTATGAGGGGTACCTGCTAGCAATGCATGTCCGTTGTCCTGCTTCAAGACACGGCTCACTCTTGATATGTGCTCAATTGCAAACTTGAACATCACCAGCTTCATGGGGGCTTTACTGATCATGTTGTACTCGTCCAAGTAGCTAGAACGGCAAAAAGAGAAAACGCATGTATGTACAGTAGTCCACCTCTAATAGTGACACCCCAAACAATTCTGGCCTTATACAATGTATTAGAGGGGCGTCCTTTGGTAAGAGAGAGTATCACATGCAAAGCATTCGTGTCCTTTCTAGAGGGGTGTCCTCTCTAGGGAGTTGCACTTTTATAAGAAAGGGACCACTGTCATTTATTACATGTATGTAAACTCCAACATCCCTAGTAAATACATGTACATGTACAAAGGAATGTCCTTTCACTGAAAATAAAGTTATTTGGTGCTGCTTCTTCAAATGACAGAAGAAAGTGCTAATACTCTATAAAAGACAAAGAGCAATGTGTAGTAAAATACTGAGAAAAAACAACTTTGTTTCTAAAACTGGAAGTTCTTGCTAACCATATGTATTTTTTTTTCAAAAAAAAAAAAAAATCAAAGCTACCCTAGCTACATTACTACTCACTGTTCCATAGTATGGGTTAATTCTTTGAAGTCCATCACTTCATCATAGATCTTCTCGCCTTCTGGAGCCATGTAATCACCGAAGAAGAGACTTCGGATGTTGTCATCTTTCAGGTTCCCAGTCATAGTGAGATGACCCAACACTTTGTCCATGCTCTGCTTGTAGTTACTCTGGCAAACATCTTTCACAATGGAGAAGAACTTTTCTCTGGAACACGCACACACATGCAATGAAGACAAAATTTCAATAACATGATTGGTAACTTTTCTCTCTGACATTCAACAAAGACTACAATTTATAACTTTTTATTAAGAGTTACTCTGTATGCATAGCATGAGATTTCTTGGAGTACATGTATAAGAGGTTTCCCATAGACATTGTGGAATCAACAGTTGAATAGATGACTCAGTTTAAAATGCAGAATGCAGTATACATAAGTTGGCAATGTTCACACGTGAAAGCAAGAACATCAGCGTCCAAAAGTTAAATGCACAACTGCATATACAGTTATTTATCCTTGCATTTTAAGAGCACCCATTTGGCCACAAAAAATGAAGGTGGAAAAAATAGAGTAGTGTCACTGATGGGAATTCTAAAATAGAAGGAAGTCTTAAAAGGCAGGGATCTTAAGTATGGACCAATGAACTTCAACTAAGTTTTGCCACCACTAAACACTGCTATATGAACTTTCAAGCTTGCTCACCTGTCTGCGTCTTCTATAAGTCTGTCGTAGAAAACGCGATACGTTTCGTGGACCCAAAGTCGTATCAGCTTATCACTTTCCGTCATTCTAGCAGCTGGGACAAGCAGAATTCCTCGGATGACACGGGAGAAATCCCGCAGGTTGAAGACGTAATGACTCTTGGTTGGAGTGGGCAGGAAACCAGCAACCATCTCCTTGTATACCTGCATGGTGGCTTGTATCAGCAGCTGCAATTGGAAAGTTCCATAAAAATTACTTTTGTCCTTTTGTTAAATGTTTCTGCAGTAAATATATAGACCTTACTCAAGAACACATTTAATATAATAATTTCTTTTAAATACATTTTTATTTTTTAAGTATACATCTGTATAACATTTCTTATATTCTTACATTTTTATTTAACAAAATAATCTGAAAATGAAAAGACAAAGTACATGTACCAGTATATATACTTTTCTTACTGATTATTTATATATTATATTTTTTTCTTAATTTTTTATTTGATGTCAGTAATTTTCTTGTGTATCCTCTTTTCAGTTTTCTTCTAAGCAATCCCAGCAAGGTACTTTAACATCCTTTATTTATTTATTTATTTACTGTTTTATTTACTTATTTATTTATTTATTTATTTATTTATTATTTATTTTATTTTATTTGTTTTATTTTTGGCGCTTAATACTATATTGTGTCATTTATCCTCCTTCCCTTTACCTTGTGAAAACAATAACCCAGTCAGTAGACTAACCTTGCCCATCCTCAAGAAGGAGGAGTCAAATCCCTTGGAGAAATGCCAGTCTGAGATTGAGGTGAAGATTCGAATCATCGTGTTGTCATCGAACTCGTCAATTGACACGATCTGGAGGTGTCTGGTGAAACGGGATGTGATGTCATTACGACCACCACCAGGAGGACCCATCGCTCCAACATACAGCTGGAAAGGACACATGGAAAAAGACATGAGCATGTTATCTAATAAAAGCATTTTTATATGGCCATGATAAATGGGGCACTACCGTCTATAAACATCATGGACATACGATTCATTCGTGCAACCATTTATTTAAAGAGAAGTGGTGGTCTGTGTGTTGCTTAGGGTTTTTTTTTTTTTTTTTTTTGCTTAAGTTCTGCATTACACACAAACAGATTCCCGTCACTGTACTAAAACTAAAATGTATCTATAGATATATGACGGCTTTAGCATTAATCCTGGTAAGGAAAAGACACAAACATCTCTATGTAATCTAGTACTGATGGTGTGCCAAAATTTCTTATTTCGCTGAAATTGTACTATGTTTCATACCATCATTCATAACAAGTTTCACAGAAAAGTTGTAATACAATTCTTTGTAATGCATTTTAACAATAAGCTCCCCGAGACAGCGTTTACTCACCACATCAGTGAGGTAGAGCTTGGACGTGTCCTTGCGGTCGTACCAGTGACCATGGTCCATCCACTGTCTCAGCAACTCTATAGGGGGTTGGGCACCATATTTCTCCTTGGCTGGCATGTTCAGATCGTCCACGAACACAATGCATTTCTTACCCATCGGTGGTCCAAACACTCCTTTCCTTCGCCTGTCAGAAGTAGGGCCATATGTTACAATACAATACAATGTATACCGGTATATTAAGCAAATGTGAAAAAGTGTCTATACATGAACAACTGTAGTGGAAAGTGTGTTGCAACAGTGATCAAGCTTTCATAATGGAATACAGGTAATTTATTGAAACAACTACACTGTATATGATTTAATACATTAATTATTTGATATAAGCTCTGATTGTAGTACCTATAGTTCTACAACAGGTTGGTCATTATTTTGTTCAT
>JAAUYG010038797.1_pt1 | contig 12083 bp, 8 predicted proteins | sample 7278091 | NCBI WGS metagenome assembly JAAUYG01 (sample SAMN14350201, study PRJNA611818) | marine sediment metagenome | isolation source: surface marine sediment (0.6m) | place: French Polynesia: Moorea | collected 2018-08 | reverse complement strand
TTTACTAAGTGTAGTTTCACCCATTTCAGAAGATCAATGAAATGCAAGCATGTGACAGACATTTGTGATTAATTAGTCATTAGCCAATGAAATGCAAACATATGGCAGACATTTGTGATCAACTAGTCACTAGCCAATGAATTCCAAGGATGTGACGGACATTTGTGATCGACTAGTCACTAGTCAATGAAATACAAGCATTACCATATGGCAGACATTTGTGATCAACTAATCACAACCGTACACCATGCATATAACTGGGAGATTTTAATAGAAAAGAAAAGGACACCCGGTGAGTATTCAATCGAATGAAAGTTGATATTTTATTGATATATGTACTTAATTTAATAGCCAAGATGTGTATAATGAAGATAACATTGTGTTGTGTGTAAACTACTCAATGTTTCGGTGTGTAATCTTCCATTGCGTGGCTATTAGGCGGTTTTAACAGCATAAATGAATTGTATTGAACGCTTTTTCATGTGTACGTTTCATCTAGTCATATCAACGTTTAGATATATTTAAGAACACATTTATACAGGTTAGACTCGTAAGCAACAAAGTGCTTAGGGTATACGAACAAATACTCTGCCTCTATATATTGGACAAATATCAAAAGTATTTTAGTATTTCTTGCCAGTCAAGTGGACCCATTTTCCATATACACATGTACATGTTTTCATGCACTGTTTTATGGCCCACACCATCGCTATCAAGACTGGCAGAAAAAGTGACTGAAGTGATGGTAGTGATTGAAACTCACAGCATCCCCTGTAGTTGATTGAACACGAGGTTCTATCAATTATGATCACATGCTTTGTTATTAGTTATTTATTTAGTATTAGTATTACTACATGTACGCTATTCATAGAGCGATGTCTACATAGCAATACTCTAACAAAATCGCTTAAAATTAAAATTGATTGTAAACATAGAACAGGGAACACATTAAGTAGAAATGCGACTAAACTTGACTGGAGTAAGAACATTCTAATAGATATGGGATCACCTAAAAGCTGATGAAAGAAAAACGCAGATACAAGCATTAACACAGTAGCTGTTGACAATATGACGCAGTGCTATCTTACCGTCAGGAGAGAAACCCATAGTCCAGTTAGCGTGTGAGAGGACGGTAGTCCGAGCATGTTGTCGAGTCTCCTCCAGTCGGACAGTGACTCTGTCAGTTCTCTCTGTCTGCCATCCTACTGTTAAACACACACACACACACATACAGGTCCCACAGACTCGCGCTATCTAGGCGGCTGCAACTTCTCTCACAAATCTTGGGTTGATTTTAGCCTGCGAACCGCGTTTGTAATTCCCTTGTAATACCTTAATACCTCTTACAACTGCTAAATAATGTAATAGAGAGCTGTGACATTGACACGAAATCCTACCCCAGTCTACCCCTCTCCCCGCCCCCCCTTTCCCCTGAGCATGAGGTGTGGGGAACAGGTGGGAACTCAACACACAATGCTTTTAGCAGTGTGCCTGCGTCACCAGTTTGGCCAGTTAACCCGTTTAGGGGACAATTTAGGTCTGGTAGGGCCTATAAAAACGGGGAAAGGGTCGACAGTACAGCAGCAATTAACATTTAATGTCGCACCGTCGGCTGAGTGGCAGTGTGCATCATAAGGCAAATTAGAACATTGTGCATGTAATACTTGCCGGCTTAACACAGGGGTCGATTACATAATGAAACGTGGGCCACTGCTAAGAGCAAGCCAGAGCTGTCCACGATGGTCCCCAGCAAAAGTTTGTGTTTATGTTTCATAGCCTGCTTTTTTAAGTGCCAGCGGGGTGGAGGGGATGTTTGAGATCTTTGCTTTATTCTCTTAAAGCCAGGAAACTAGCATGACTCACACTTGCCTCATGGCACCCACATCTAATTAAGGATATTAACATTATGTCCTTAATTAGATGTGGGTCCCATGAGGCATGGTCCCAGTAGGTCTTTTGTGTCTGGAACTGTACAGTCACTATGCTCTTTTTGTATGTACCTGGAGTACGAACAAAATTTATTGTTATTATTATTGTCATTGTTATTATTGTTATTAAAGTCCTTGGGCAAGATTTGTACCCCAAATCTGAGTTGAGGTGATCGTTAATTTGCAATTGCTTGCTTGTCAAGAACCTCATAAATAAATCCAAGTTTAAAAAAAAAACATAACATCCTACAGATAATTATCGTTTTGATTTGACAGGTCAAGATACGAATGGTCTCATCTTTGTGTAATGGTCCCCCTGGACACACACTGATGACCCAGATACAGCTAACGTCTAGGATTCAGGCCGGATACTATCACTACTCAGCTACATGCATGTTGTCCAGGCACCTACATGTAGCCAGGCCGGTTCCCTGTATTTGACCTCCACACTGAACACGCACAAATACACAGCTTTGTGATGAAGCCATGACTGACAGACAGGGAGCATTATGGCTATAATTATACACCGAACGTAACGGGATATAAACCAACCCCAACTTGGTTTCACTCTATCACGCTTGACTAGCGACAATGTACAGAAAGCGAAAGCTACGGCTACCGCCGAGTCATCAGTGCATTGGGGGACAATATACATTGCGTGTGTAAGTCACACTTCTCCCTAACGCTCGGATGACAGTGTGGAGCCGGGAGCTGCTTCGGCGACTGGTTATATCCAGCATCTTGTCGACCCTTTACGAACAGTGTGGATCGGGATAACCCAGGTAGGAGGATTACATGCCAAATGGGAAAGGAATCTAAGACTTAGTGGCCTTGAAATATCATCATCATCATCATCATCATCATCATCTTCATCATCATCATCATCATCAACATCATCCATTGCTGCTGCTGCTGCTGCTACTATTACTACTACTACTACTACTACTACTACTACTACTACTACTACTACTGCTACTACTACTACTATTATTATTATTATTATTATTATTATTATTATTACACTACTATTACTACTGCTACTACTTAATTATTAAAGTACTACTATTACTACCACTACTACTACTTCTTAGTACTACTACTTAGTACTAGTACTACTACTACTACTACTACTACTATTACTACTACTACTACGTACTACTGCTACTACTACTACTACTGAAGGAGGGAGAGTAGTAGTTGCATGAGGAGGCAACTACTAATCAAGTCAGAGATTTCCAGTCACAGTCTCCTTTCTGTCTTTCTCAGGTCCCCCACTCAGTGAGGATGAGATCTCTGTGGCTGGTTGGTTACCATATAGATACCGACCCGAGTAGCGGCCGGATCGTGAGCCAGGACGGCTATATATCGGCTTTACTGCTGCTGATCCTGCTGCTGTCCCTGTCCTTCAGTTTGTCCCTGCTAAGGTTTGACAGGATAAAGTCCACCCCGGCCCTGTCAGCCGTCTCACTGGGCTTCATTGCCACGGCCATGCTGGGGGCTGTAGTCATTATACTCTTACTGCGGTGTTCCGGAGCCAGGGCTGTCAGGCGGCTGTATCGGTATAAAACCCGGACGGGTGACACACCACTAGGCTCCGGTCAGGATAATCACGTGTTAGGTAAGGCTCATACTATCAACACAAAATCGAAATCTATGTGCTTATAAAACTTGAAAGCGTTACTAAATTGTGACCGTATGACCGGAGAGCTGTCCCGTTATATGCCAGTGTCTGGTGTCATCAATATCTGGATGACACTGCCACATACATACACTACACAAAAAAGTTAAGGATAATAAATATCCTTAACTTTTTGTGTAGTTCATATATCCTCTGCGTGCACGTATAGCATATATCATCTACACAAAAAGTTAAGGATATTTAATATCCTTAACTTTGTTTGAGTAGTGTATAATTATTGTCTCTTCCTGTCACCTGATGTTACACCATGGGAAACCTGGTAGGATCACCAGAATGGGACCACCTGATACCACAATGGTTCACGTGTCACCACATATTACCTATGAATGGCCACTGTGCTAATTCTTGCCTGTCGTCACCTCTAGGCTGGTGGTAAAAGCAGGCTTCACGCTGTAAAAGTCTAAAACAAGTCATCTTATTTTTGCTGGAACAGCACTTAATGCAATGATTTCCAATTTGGCTTACCACGCGTGGGTCTTAGTCGCTCATCTGGGCACCTCGGCTCAGTGGCTATTGTAGTAAATATTTCGGAGTACATCCTTCAGCTGTAATATCTTACGGTATCCTGTCTCAATACTGTTCCAGGGATACGAAGCTTGCATTCGGCGTCCAAAGACATTTTGCGCACGGCACTTCCGTTGATTGGGGCTGCCGTGTTCTTTGTGTTGAGCAGCCCAGTTGACGTCATCGTTGCCCTGGCAGTGGGCGCGTGTCTCCCTGTCTACGTGCGCTGTGAACCAGTCCTGGCGAGCCATTTTGTCCTCAAGTTCGCCACGTTTGTGGTCCGGCTCATATTCTGCGGGCTGCTACTCCTCCTCTGTGTATTTTTCCACAACAAGGTGTTTATCCGGAACGCCTGGTCACGGTACGGATTAGCGTTTGTCATACTGGGGACACTCAGCACGTGGTTTGGGTCGTTGTTATGGCAATCTAACGACGCTCTGGCCGGGGGACAGTCCGCCCACTCGGTATGTGACCAATGCGGGGCTAACATCTCCCAGGGGGACCCGGATTGTCTGTATCTCAACACCACCCTGTACCAGGCCGGGTGGATGGTGGGTCCCTACCTCACCCCCATACTGGTCCAGTTCCTGCTGCTGGCCCTGCAGATGCTGGTCGGGATGCTGCTGGCCATGGAGAACCCACGGCAAGACGAATCGGGATCCTATGGTGACCACAATACACAGAGTGTGCTGACGTCACTATATAGGAAGTATGCGCAATTTCTGAAAGACAATCTGGATACCGGAGAGGAGCCACATCTGAATCACGGTTTTCACGATAATTTTGGTGTTTCTGGATCTGGCCGTTTTGAGTTACGGCTAACTGCAGCGGAACATGTTCAGCCGACATCAGGCTACCAAACAACGAGGAAGATTCCTGTTTCTGTTGTCCATCAGTTACGGCAGCGTGCGATCGGCATCCAGGAAGTACTGCGTGAGCTACTGGAGAATGAAGAGGAAAGCTCTACACGCAGGAGGAATCCTCATCAGAATCTAGGCGATATAAACCGTGACGCAGAAAGCCTCCAATCACAGAACTCAGACGCTCGGGCGCACATTGACGTCACAGATGACGTCATTGCCGGTTCCGGTCCAAGAAGCGCCTTTTCGTTCCCTACCGTGCTGCTCCCCCTCGTCTATAACCTGCTCTATATCGTACTGACGGCGGTCGCCTTTAACGGGGGAGGGAACCAGGAAGTCTGGAAGACCGTATACCTGATATTCCGTCTAGGATACAAGACCGCCATGAATGTCGCATGTATCTGCGGTTTCGCTTTCAGCGGAAGTCTCAAGCCGAAGTTCCGGAAGTTCACCGGTCTGGAGCTCATGCTGATATTAACGACGAGTGGGTATAGCCTCAAGCTGTGCCTCAAGACCATGGCGGTGTTCCACAAGTACCTCGCTCCAGACGTGCAGGATCCAGACAAGGACGATGCGCTCGACCTGGTGAACGCGGTGCTCAACATTGTGTCTGTGTGTCTGCAGACAGTGTTCCTGTGTCACGCTGGCAGGGTGACACGTCCGGATCCAGATAGAGGTGTGTCAACCAGGTTCCGGGCCGTCTTACTATACCTGGCGCTGTCCAACTTTGTCACCTGGATTAATGACAGCTTTATCGTATACCAGAACTATGACAGTCTTACCCCGCACCAAGGTCACTTCTTCGGGAAGGGGGTCTGGCCGAAGATGTACTACGTTCTATTTCCACTCGGCCTGTTCTTCCGCTTCAACTCAGCGTGTTTATTCCTGCAGATATTCCTCGGGTATTAACTGTGAACTTGACGTGCTTATTTTCCTGCAGATATTTCTCAGGTACCAGTAATTATTGTTATCCGTACGTGTGTATACGTCCATTACGAACGTTAATCGACAAAAAAATCTCTAATCATATTCTTCCCAAATGCCAAGTACTTTGAGCCTCGTGCACACACGTTTAAGACACTGTCCTTGACACCATTTATATAAAAAATATATCTTTATTCGTATTCATTTAGTGATGTTGCACTGAAGGTACCGGGATGTGTGATAATAGCCGTACAAGCCCAGAAACTGGCTTAATAAACGTTCCTGAGACATGTTTCCATCTTTTCAATACCTTGTTTACTAATAAGTAGCGGCGATGCATGCCCACATTTAAAATGGCTATAGCAAAATGTATATGGACTATCCAAAGGTCTTGTTGTAACATACATGTACATGTAAGTATATTAATTTTATCATGGCCATCGTTGCGAGGAACACTACCTTATGTCTGTATAAGCCTACTGCTGACTTGGCATTTAAGTAAATTGTTTCTCAATGTCAAAACATTTTAGACAATTTCGTTTTGTGAAACTTCATAATGACACGTACCCAGTAGCATGGATATGTTTCTGATAATGCAATTTCAGGGTAGGAAGCCAATACTGTGGTGCGATAGCGTTTAGTAATACATAATAAAGTTGGAATACCTGTATATCTGTATTTATGCCAGTAGGGACTTAATACACAATTGGGGTGACCTTAATTTTGAATCAACATCAACATTTTAGCGCCTTTGAATCCCCGGAGAGAAATGGCGCAGATATAAATGCTGAATAATAATAATAATAATAATAATAATAATAATAATAATAATAATAATAATAATAATAATAATAATAATAATAATAATAATAACATCACCAAAGGGGAGCTATATCGTATTTAACAGATTTCGTCTCTAGCGTTTCCCCAACATAAAAAATAATCAGGATTCAAACCTACGGAATGATATCCATGGTAACAAATACATACAACGTTCACATGGTAGGCAGAGAGCACGTTAACGTCTTCTACAATACCTGCAGTACTATATACTCAACGTGTCTTTGGTCCACTGTACTAAATATTATTCATTCGAGACATGAGAACTTAAAACTACTGACACACTTTGAAATTTAACTATAATTAAACAGATGATAGTTACAAGAAACTGAGTCTTGTGAAATTTGAACTTTCGCCTTAAACTTGTAAATCACCAAGTGAATCTACCTCGTGTGTAAAAGAACAGAAACCCGCGAAGCTATAAAAGGCCGTTACTCTCGGCCTTGATCAATTGAGTATTTTTCGCAAGTCCTACATGTAGTTGGAGGACGCCTGTATCAGTACAGTGGGTAATTTAAGTAAACCCAACGCAACTGGGAAGCGCCAACGCTAGGGCTATGTCTTGTACATGTACGCCACAGTTTCCTGAATTCTTCCCTGGCAGGACAGGCCGCCTGAACTGGTACGTCTACAGGTCTACGGTACAATTGTCGCCCCAATTGCAACCAGCGGAAAGGGAGGAACCGATGGAAAGATAAGGCCATGTAGATGTAGTGTAGATTGGATGAACAGACGGAAATAACTAACTCGCTAAAGCAGAGTTGGTTAGCACAGAATGACTGACAAACAGGGGCAACGATTTCAGAACTAGTTAAACTTGTTTATTATCTCCCAGCGAAAACAAAATGGCGATTGGGGTAACTGTGCTCCAACATAAATCCTACCAAGACACCTATTGATAATGTTAGGGCCAGTTCCCTTGCTCGAGAAGGTTGCTTCCCCAGTGCTGAATGCAGATATACACCTCCTTATCTTATCATTCAAGAACGTTAACGGTCTGGTGTTTCCATTCAGAATTATCCAATAGTCAATGGTATTATAACGACTGGCATCTACCTACACTACACCAAAAATATAGATATTACATAATCCTTAACTTTTTTGTTCAGTGTATATATGCTATATGTGCCACAGTTGTCTACACTGCACACAAAATCTAATATCCTTAACTTTTTGTGTAGTTTACTACCTCTATTACAAACTAGTACACGTTATTGTGTTACTGAATGTCATTCGCAGAGCAGACTGTCGATTTTGTGTCATGTCCTGAATATAGGCCGTTTATCACAATGCAAATTAAACTGAAATAATGTGTTGTTTGCCTAACAGACACGTACCGTGCTATACTATTGATGGCGATTATATTAAAATTCTAATGCGCAAATTGGGTTACTATCTCTGGTTATCTCTTGTAGTGGGAACATTCTGTTCCGCTCACCACCTGTACTACTACGTCACAAACTCCACGTCAGAAAGAACACAGGGCCGCTTGTATCAAGGGGGGTTACACCATAGACTACGATGGATGGGTGGCTTTTGAATTTATTGCATAGTAATCATTAAATTGATCCTCTCTCTCCCCCTGGCGGTCTCTCTAGCTGTTTCTCTCGCTCTCTTTCTCTCTCCAAAAGGGACAGATCATTGCATATTGTAGTATCATAATGTGACACAATACCGGCATTAACTGTAGTATCATAATGTGACACAATACTGGCATTAACTGTAGTATCATAATGTGACACAATACTGGCATTAACTTCAATTGGTAGATATCGAGCAAGTGAGAAAAAAACTCACAAACTCCACGCATTGCTCCCCGATGTGAGAAAAGTCAGTGCAATAAGAGGTTAGGTCGTGCAACACCCATGCACGACCCACAGTAAGAAATAGTCGTTATGGCAACTCTTTTTTCCATAGTGTCTGAAAAACTGCCAGATACATTTATGATCTGTGATATATTTGTGCAAATGTGTTTTGGAGACTACTTTAATATGTACTATTGTGCAATTATACCACGTATTTTACCTTGCTCATATTTATACAGTCACCATGTAATACCATTATGTACAGTTTAATACATAATCGTACTCGTTTAGTACATTAAGTATTATGTTTTACATGTTGTATAATTTGTGAAATCCAACCCTCGTGGTTGCAAACAATAAACTTGTCTTATCTTATCCACGTCACGGGATGCATTAAGTTCCGTATACACAATGTAAAACGTTTAAACACCAGCACGGACGTGTAATTCAGCGCAATGCAAGCTGTTTCCTTTTTCTTGATTTTTTTGGAATCATGTTGGGTACTGGTTTGAATGTGACTCCCACTGGCCTCCACGATTTAAGTGCCACGGTTGTCTACTTGGCTTTATCTAACTTCCTGTAACGCAGATTATATATAAGAGGTTTTATCAGTATCACGTATTACTCAGTGGACTTCTCTCTGACAGTGAACATGCGGTTGTTGCTCCTGGCTTGTCTCGCGGCCCTGGCAGCCGCTGGGCCGTACTCTGGGTGAGTGACCATAGCCTAACAACGTGTGCTAGTTCACTCAAGTACATGCATGTATATCATATGTCAACTGGCACAAAAACATGGACCCGAATAAATTGTCCAGGTCCTGAAAACTTTATGCGCCGTACTACAGGTTCTAGACTGCGATTATCTAATATAATGGATAGAAAAGACACAAAATGTCAAATTTCTATATTCTCCCAAACTAAACTTAGCAGATTTTAAATAAAAGTTTAGGCAACTTTTTATTTTATTTTTTTTTTTTCAAATATACTGTGTCCATGTAACGTTAACAGCTAAATGTACACATGCGGAGTTGCGTGACTTATGTCAAATATTTGCAATGTCCCGGAGCAGAACCCTTTCATACAATAGACCCACGGCGCGGGAACCCAGCAAGTAGGTTTTATATTACAGTGACCTCTCTCTTGGGGCCACTCTCAACACAGACCACCCTCCATAAATAGGCCAATGTGGTCGAAATGTTTTGCCGTTGCTACTGTGTGAACCCGTTTATTTTTCCCTATGGCCAAAGGCCACACTCTATAATTGTGGCCACGATTTCCTGGCAAATACGGTGGCCTTGTTAGAAGGGGACTAATGTTTCAAAACTTTGTTTTTGACCAACTTTTATCGCCTGCAATGCATGTTAAATACCACTGGTGTTGGACGCACGGCATTTATCACGGATGATAACTTGTATGCAATGGGAGTTCCTGTACGGGCCTCTGCTCGTTATTTCAGCAAGGTCGTGATCGACATGGTTCCTGAGAGCAGGGAACAGCTGGATGTACTGAGGGATCTGCTGCTCACCGACGACCGGGTAGGTATCCGGGTCCTAGGGTATGCTAGGTCCCTGTGTGGGGACAAGCATGCTAACAACTGAAACAAGATATTTGCTATCGCAAGTTTGCATAATAATTTAGATGTGAATATTACAAAAACAGACAAAAAAAAAAAAACAGAAAAAATACTGACCCATAAAAACAAAATGGAAACTGTATAACATAAACCAGGAAAAAAAACGAAACATCTTAACATTAATTCAATAGATATTCTATAGAAATTATTCTTGGTAGCACACAATGTAAATAGGAACCCAAGAGATGCCTTTTGTACACTGGTTTGTAACTAGAGACTGATAACGCCCGTGTGTGTTTGGAATCTGTATGTAACTTGTGTTTGTAACTGCAGGCTGTGCTAACACCTGTAATTGATCTCCCCAGCTCGACTTCTGGGAGGAACCGTCTGCCCTGGGCCGGCGGGTGAGGTTGATGGCTGACCACAAAGTGATCAGGACCACCCTCAGCAAGGCTTTCCTCACAGTCAACCTTGGCTACACCGTGTTTGACAGCGATCCACAAAAGTAAGCAAATCCACGGCGGTGGATTTTATCGGACTACGTATAATCTTCATCATCTTGTTGATTTGAATGAACAGCCATCTTGTATAGCGTTAAAATTGCTCGAACTATAGCAGAACAGTCTTTATCATACAATTTAGCTGCAACGAAAAACATCTTAGCCTTTTTTCCTCATATCTTCGCTAGTCCTTCAGGCTTCTGCTACATATTAAGTGAATTTTATAGCAACAATCTGCTAAGCATACAGCTCTGTCCTGTCTCTGTCCAACCAGGACTGTGGACGAGGAGATGGCCGGTATCCTAGCGAGGCGGGCAGCTAGGGGAAGAGAGTTTGATATAAACGACTTCAATACCTTAGAGGATGTAAGATCTATTATTGAAAAGGCTTCCCCAAATGCCAATGTTACACTTTTTGTAAATGCAAACTTCCCGAACCCCGCGGGATTTAATGGAACCTACACCAGATTGTAAAGAATTTTGGAAAGATAAAATATACACCGGTAGTAGTGCGTGCATTAATAGTATATTTTGGTAGTAGTAGTAGTAGTGGTAGTAGTAGTAGTAGTAGTAGTAGTAGTAGTAGTAGTAGTAGTAGTAGTAGTAGTAGTAGCATTACTTTTAAATGTTTAAAACGCGTTGCTGATATTATGGATGCGTTGCAAATATTGATTAAAACGGGTTGCAAACATAAGCACCCCGTTATATTAGCAACGCGTTGCTAATTACAAAAAAAAATAATAATAATTGACAAGTATATCAGCCAACGTACATTTAGGCTGACCTAACAAGATGCCGTTTACACAATTGCCGTTCTTCTTAGACAGTACATGTTCTTTTCGGTTCCCCATCTGGATGCCCAGACGTGACAAACACGTACAATGTACCCGGATATGCCTGTCGACACTCTGCCCCCGGCTCAGAGATAAAAGGCAAAGCCTTGAGAGAGTTCATCCGAGATCAGTAAGATTTGTAGGTGACGCGGAAAGAGGTTTAAATGCTTCGCGACATTTGGCTTAATAATGCTGCGGGATTTTTTTTATCGTGTCTTTTGTAGTGGCTCCTCGCTAGTGCCTATAGTAGGCAAAATGTCACCTGGAGAAAGTGAATGCCTGTAGGGTGGGCGACAATCGTGCTTCTCTCATAGACATAGACAAGGCCACCGGGCATCACAGAATAATAATGAATTAGAGCGCCACAGAACTTCACATTCTCGAGCTTGATTTGATATTAAACAGTCATTAGTACCACCACTGGGAATACATATAATGAACTCATGGACAGTGCCACTTTCACCAAATGTTTTTGAAGTGTCATTTTATTAAGTCATTGGCTTCATATCAAGAAATATGTTCTGTTAGCTCACTAAATAACCATAACTAATAGGCAACCAGCAATTATCAGAAATAAAAGTTAAAGTTTCGTACAAAATGTCTAAAAATGTTGCCAAAG
>JAAUYG010018141.1_pt1 | contig 12086 bp, 6 predicted proteins | sample 7278091 | NCBI WGS metagenome assembly JAAUYG01 (sample SAMN14350201, study PRJNA611818) | marine sediment metagenome | isolation source: surface marine sediment (0.6m) | place: French Polynesia: Moorea | collected 2018-08 | reverse complement strand
TATGTTTATAAACAAAGCAGCTGTGTGTCGTAAACTAGAGTGTCCCATAATATATAATTTAGACTGGACGTGTTTTAAAATATACTATATGAATTTTAGATCATGTAAATCGGTGAAATATAGCCCAAGATATGCAAAATATGAGACTCGGCTGTCAAAAATGGCGGCCATCTTTAAAAATGGCCAGTTTTCACGTGGCTCGCCTGGTAGATTTGACAAGTGTTCTGTTCGAAATACCGATGCCAAATTTCATGCTTGTATCAACTTTTAAAAGTCAGTTTGGGTTATCCGCCCCGCTATTACAAAACTATCCCTTTTTCTCGATATTTTGCTGCATTTTTTTGGGAAATATTTAGTGATGTTTTATTCAAGTAAATAATTTGTTTGATTTTAAAAACTGCCTACGTATGTACACATATGTTTAGGAAAAGTAGATGGCAAAAGATTCCTGGACTTGGGTGCAGGGTGGTAAACAAAGAGGATGGGCCAGAATTTTGACTTTGGGGCTGTCAAAGTGACCTTTTGATCTTTGATGACGTCATCAATACCCTAACTGAATAAATGATGGATTTTGGTAATAGTGCGGCTCATGCGCTTTCCAATGATATCTCATTTGTACCTGTAACTATTTTCTTTCTATGCAAAAACATAGTTTACATTTCCTGTACCCCTTATTTTTGCGAATCGAGAAATCGACAATGGCGGACAAAAAAGTGTCTGAAAAACCCACATGGAACATTTTGCGATTTTGTTCCCAGACATCCCAGGGATTGTAAAAAATCAGGTAAAAATGTGTGATTGGGGTGCATGGGATCCCTATCTTCCTGCTAGACTAACAAGGATAATAGCCTGTCTTCTATCTAGAGCACTCAGGAGGTCGTTAGTGACCTGGACAAGCGCTGTCTCGCTACTGTGCCCTGGACGATACGCAGACTGCATTGGCTGATGCAGACCATTTGCCACAAGATGTTCCTGCAGACGCTTATTTATTACCTTTTCGATCACCTTTGACAGGAAAGGGAGGTTCGATGAAATTGCTACGTCCTGTAGAAACACTGCCCTTGTCAACTGGCTGCCGTTTAACGGTTGACAAGGACCAATATTTGCCGACTGGGAGCAAGGCTCTGCGAGGAGAGTGCACTCTTGTCTTAATCCACAGTTTACATTTCCGCCAGATTGATTTATTCTTTACAAGTAGGTATGAAAATACATCTTCGTTTATATACCCAATTGTAGGGGCTTTTTGCAATGGCCGTTGTCTTTGAAGTGTGAAAACTGTATACCCGGTATGCATAACATGCCCACTACGCATAGTATGATCCGATGGACAATCGTGTTTAGCTGGATCCGTGCAATCTTGAAAAAAAAAAAAACAACACACACTTGAATTAAAATATGTTTCATAATGATATAAATTGCCTCTTACCTGTACCAGCTGTGTAATCTATTACCATGATTACGGTTAATACTGTACAGTAAAAAATGTGTCACCTGTATATAATTTAACTCTTACTTCATATTCGATACTGACATGACAGTTTCTTAATTATCGCGTAGTATCACGAGCATTAGTATCGCGATTGTGTTTTTGCCTCCGGCTGTCACGCTTAGCGGTAAATACAAAATTGAAACGGCTGAAACCCGTGCGTATAGTTTTCCATATTTTCCTCTATGGCATTTCGGCTACTAGTAGTTACTGTTAAATATATAGGGGATAATTAAAATCTACTCCTTGCGTGTGTATTTTGACATAAAATTCGTCCTGAAAAATATTTGTTCTGAAAAAAAATTAGCAACTCCAGCAAAAATCTTGGAAAAAAAATTAAACTTTTGTGTATGAACCCTCTTTCTTCCACTTGCCTGCCACTGTGCTAACGCAACGCTGGAAAAGGCAAAGGGAAAGTATAGCTTTAACTTAAAAAAACTTCGCCGGATGCCTTTAGGTCATACATGTACTTGTCTCAGCGGTACTCTATGACGGCAGATATGGGTCAAAACCTCTATTTAACCTACACGTATGTTATTTGTAACTACGTGTATGTTAAAATAACCTACGCTTATAACCAATGTTAAAAATAACATACACGTAGGTTAAAAATAACATACGTGTAGGTTATTTTTAACCTACGCATATGTTAAAAAACATACACGTAGGATATTTTTAAACTACGCGTAGGTTATTTTAAACTACGCGTAGGTTATTTTGCATGGCTCAACCAATCAGATCATAGCTTTACACTACGCGTAGTTTAAGAAATAACCTACGTGTAGCTAAATGGAGGTTTTGACCCATATCTGCCGTCATAGTAATCATCTGTTCCGAAGGCTTCTACTTCTAGACCACCCCAACCATCCCGGTGTGGCCGGAAAGGGGAAAGTAACCAGCATAAAACGAAAAGGCAAATATTAGCACTCCAAATGCTAACGCCCAAGACTAAACCCTCGTTCACACTGCAACCTGAGGCTTCGTTTTTTTTTTTCTAAAGTTCTGGATTAAATTTTTGGTTCGAATCCGAGTCGAATTGTGTGGTCGCCTTCAAGTTCAGGCAGCGAATGCTGCTGATCTAGTAAGATATCCGCAGAAAGGCGAATATTTGATTAAATTAGTTTTTTAACTCTGCCTGAAATCAGTTATCAAAGCAGTTTTTAAACTCAGTATGTATGCTGATATTACTACACACAGAGACCCATTTTCCGCTAAGGACCATATTTGGCGGGAAACGCAATTTCAAATCTTGCTTTTGTTACTCTTCGAGTTGAGAGCGTTACGTTTTCCTTTTCGGCTTTATCGCTGCTGGTACTGTAGCAAATAGCAACTAATCAGTCCGTGACAGGATCATACGCATATACAAAATCACTTTTGTGAATATAATATTATCCTTGGACTATATCAGATGTATCCTCTTGTTGGAGTTTTCGTTTGTGGAGGAGTTTGGTCACATGTGATCTTCTTCGCATATTTAAGGTAAATTTTAGTAGTTTATAGTAACATATACGTGTACCCAGTTTACACCTGCGTCGGATTCGACCCAGTTGAAATAACCCACAGACGCATTTCCAAATTTCGAAAGCACTGTGTCTCGAAAATGACTGCTTGTAGATCGAAACGTAAACCCTTGGGTCTCAGGGAACGCTCAGACACTCAGCATTTAGTGTACCTTTGACAGTACAGTGTTCAGGATCATTTTGAGGTCATTCGGTGCATTTCCAATTTTTGACCTTGTACAAATGTATCTCGACAACTGCTGGCCGTAGAGCATATCAGGCAAATATTTGGACTTCAATGAAAATGTTTAATATATACATGCTACTTTAACAGTGAAGTGTTTAAGGTCATGCTGAGATCATATGTTACCTTTCCAATGGAGTGAAACGGGTGAAATTTGGGACTCGGGAGACACGTAGCAACAGATGTATTGGGTACAATTGACCTTGAAGTGTTCAGGATCATTTTGGGATCATTTGGTGCAATTGTCTCAAAATGATGTATAACTGCGACAAGGCGGTTGGCCATAGGACTCGGCATCACCGGTACAAAATTACGATGTACCTTTGTGCCTGGAATGTACTTCATTTACTTCAGTCCTTGTTTGGTCACGTCACCCGTCACCCGTACCGTGCCATACCCCTGTTAGGCACATTACCCAACTTCGACGTCTCTGGCAAGTGGACAGGCAGAGCATAATAATTATTAATGTCCCTCTGCATCTCTGGTTTTCTTCAGATTGCTGGATAAAATGCTTCCCCAGACACATACCATGTACCTCCCTGCATCATCAGGGGCCAGGCAACCGGAGCCACATGGAGCAGAACAAACGACATGTACAGAGACCAACAATTCCAGCAGTGATGAACAGGGCCAGATTGTCGTTATACAAGCAGCCCCAATTCTGTTTGCAGCCTATAACAGCAAGCTTGGCAGGAAGCTTGGCATCTTACAGATTGCTGCTGGCATTGTATCTGTACCAGCAGGGATCACTGGAGTTGTCTTATACTCCATGGCACTCGAGGCCTTTTTTACCCCCAATTGTATAATTGCTACTGGAATATGGTGTGGAGTCTTTGTAAGTGTTCCACATGTTCTATATATCTGCACAGGGATGGACATTAACATTTTTCAAACATGTGCTGATGGGCAAGTGCTGATAATTATCACGTATCCAAGACGAAATTATCCATGCATGTCCAAATGTTTGGTCCACCACAGATTGTCATCTTTCGACTCACGGTCTTTACACTAGAATGGAATGAAAATGTCACTTGTCCTGTTAGACATATAGGGTGATAAGTTCACTTGTCTGAAAGTTGCTTTTATTTGTGCCGGGTAATCTGATAATCTGAGACTCCTTAATGTCCTTCCTTGCTGCATTGTAGCATGTGATTCGTGAAACGGTGTAAAAAGCTAAGCATTGTTTCAATTCAGCAGAAAAAATAACTGTACACTGTACATATAGTAAAAGATTACAACTTTTGCGAAGACGGATTAATTGATTCTGAAGTTTATAATTTGCAGCCATTTCTTAGGCTGTATCAGCAATGGTATGCAAAGAAACCTGTTGTGTGAGACAACCTGCGATGAAAACCATAGGACAAAGTTGGGTACAATTGAGCTAGTCAGGACAACTGTCTCGGGAGACCACATTTTAATGTCAAAACTATATATCTGCTTTCAGTACGTTCTACAGTAATTAAATACAACACAATTATGCAGACTGTTATCACTGAATCTAAAGCACAAAAGTTTTGTGTGAGCATGTTGGTCATTAGTCTTCCCATGATTCCGTAGCTAAACGATTAAGCTTTTACACTTGCAAGCTAACAGAATAATTGTATGTCATGTGACAATGTTTTGGATCACATTTCAGTACGTTATTGCTGGAGGATTTACTGTGAAAGCCAGCAGCCAGAAAAATAACTACTGCCTGATTGTCACTAGCATGGTCATGTCGATCATTGCTGCCGTTTCTAGCGTTCTCCAGCTTGGCTTCACTGCAGCCACCGGCATTCCTCTTGCAAGAGGCCTGGTATATTTTGCCTATATATTATTACATGTATTAATGCTATTGTTTTACGTGCTTATAAGTCAAGGCAATTCCATGGCCTTTCTTGCTTATGTTCTGAATATGTGCATGCCATGCCCATAGGTAAGGCAGAACCCCGTTCTATCATATCTCGATATAAATTGTCTTTACACACCCATAGGCTACGGCACATTAATATCCTACTTTATATACGGCACATTAATATCCTGCTTTATATGTGTTATTTGTTTTTGCATATTCATAACTGAAATGCAGTTTGGAGTCCAAATGGTAGTTAATGTTATGTGGGTGGTGATTGATGTTCTTGGTACTACGTATTAAATAACGACAAACTTAACATGTAATTTTATCCTAACATTGACTGGACATTATAGAAAAATAACGGGGTGTCATGTTTTCAGTAGTGTGTGTTTTATTGCATATATATCAACGCATGTCGAATTGAAGTATTTAAGTATTCAACAAGTTGTGGTGCAGCTTCTCTATAATATTCCAAACCAGTGTATCTTATGTAAGGTCGGCTTCTGATAGGATTGACTTTTCACATGAGCTGGACATAGACGGGCTCAAAGTTTCTATAGAATGCCAGTATCTAGACTTGAACGACCAGTATACCGACGAATATAAAAGACCTAACCTCGTTTACATGCACCTGAATATTCAAAGCTTATTTCTATATTATGATCAGCTCAAACGTTTGCTTGCTCAATTAAAATAAAGAAATCTAAAACCCAATGCAATAATGGTATGTGAAACATGGTTATACCGAAGCAAAGTTCTGTGATCGTTTTAAAATGAAAGTCTATCACTTTAATTTGTAAACGAAACGCAGAAATAAGATGAATCATTATGGAGGAGTAGCGTTTTACCTGAAAACCGTCATATGATACAAAGTGAGGGAAGATTTTTTTTTATTTTTCACGAGGGACTATTTGAGCCAAATTTTGTTGAGGTATTCCCATGTAATGCGAAAAATAGTAAAAATGTGGTTGGGGAAAAATACAGAGCACTGGGAACTAATTGAAAAACATGTTTGATGTTTTGTATGATGGACTACATGTAACTTTTTGTGTTACTTGGGAAAGTTTAATCAAGAAAACGGTATAACGATTATAGGGACACATCAATATGTGAAAATGTGAATAATTCAACTACGCGGATACTTCTAATCCGGTTGATTTAAATTTGGTGCATAGCATAGCAGCAACAATCACGAGACCAGCAAAGCCACTCACAGGACGGCAACTATGATTGATATTATATACCCGTCATATACATGTAACTCATTTGATCGCCTCAAATCAAAAGTTATTATAACCGATATTTCGGACCATTGATAAGTTGTGCTCGTACATAAGAATTTACAAGTAGGACCCAAATCTGCTCTTCTGTGATTCGAAAAAAGTGGCATTACTCCAAATACACCTGCCTATGACTTATGCAGCAATCAGGAGTACCCAGCACCTAAAGTAAGAATTAGTCGTTTTAAGAATTTAGAATATTTTATATCCCGTGGTGCCTAAGCAACTGCCAGTAGCTGAAATCTGTCCTTTGGTAGTTTTTACTGATTTTGCTGTGATAGCGTCTGTAATTTGAATCAGTCATTTAACATACATGTATGCTTTTATTAATTTTATTCATTTTGGGGGATTTAAGAGCGAGCTGGACAAAATTTGGTTAAAAGATGTGCAACCAAAAGGCCAATAACCTACAAAAAGCACCTAAATTGTAAGTGTAAAATTTAATGTCTGATTTGTGTCATTTAACATTATGATTGCAATAAAGTATATTTTTATATTATATAAATGACATGTTAGCCGAAACGAATTGGTCCACTCTTGAGTCTCAAAATGTCTAGGACTGCTTCGAGAGAATTAATTTTCCCATTACTAATGCTTTAGACAGACACATGTATGCTCCTGAAAAAGAGATCGTTATACAACAATGATATATTAAAATTAAACTGAATGACAAAACATCCATTACTGATTACTTCGTTACAGATGTGGAGAACAACGGCAACACAGTAATAAGTGAAGGTTTCAGCATTTGTTTTGTAAACGTACATGTAGGGGCATCTGTAACAAAGTACAAACAAAAGAAAACGACTTCCCAAATACCTGCGTGAAAAAATACAGTGCAAGTCTTTTCTTGCATGCTACTAATAATGTTAATGAAATAAATCCAAGTAATATACTTAAAGAGCCTAAATAAGCTCTGGCATTGATAACATAAATACTAAATTGTTAAAAGAGATACCCAGTGCAACCCTCCTAGAAACCTTGTCTATAAACAAATCCATCGAAACTGGCCTAATTGTATGAAAGTTGCTGAACTTGTCCCAATTTTCAAAAAGGCTAATAACAGTGACTAGTAACTATCGTCCTATTATGATTTACTAGTTGTTTCAAACATTCTTGAAAAGGTAGTCCACAGTCGGCTGTATAGTTTTTGCTGTAGGGGGGGATTTTATTCAAAAATCAATATGGCTTCCGTAAAGGTCATTCAACCAATTAGGCACTACATGTAATCGAATTAACGTCTAAAATAACACAACGTTTGGAAGTGTTGTTTCCGGATGACATTCAACACGATGAATCACCAAAACGTTCACGGAAACTAGAATATTACGGTACTCGAGGACATGCCTTGGAGTGATTCAGCAGCTGGATAATCGTCTGCAGTATGTGGGATTCACTGGGACAAGATCTACTCTTAAACAGTTGCCCCAGGACAGTTGGTCTACGCGTCCCGCAAGGTTCATTGTTGGGTCTGCTATTATTCATCATTTATATTAATGACTTTCCCAAATGCCTATGTGCAGGGTGGTATGTGCACTATGTGCAGTCAATTCTGTTTGCTGATGATAGTGACATATATTTCACACATAATAGTTCAAACGATCTTCAAAAAGCCGTTAGTTCTGATTTAATCTTACTAGAAAAATGGTTTAACGCACAGCTATCAAAATCATTAGTAATAATACGAGCCATGAAGTCACCTTTTACATGAAAGATTTGAAGGCTCTATATTATTAGCTAATATATCCGTACCTCACATATGAAATTGAAGTATGGGGAAATGCTTGTAAGGTACAAATATCTAGAGAGCAGAACATGCAAAAGAAAATAATCCGGCCCACTACCTAGAACACACAAAGCCGCAATTTCAAAAATTTCATATATTGACAGTTGAGGATATTCATGAACTGTTAAACACTGAAGCAGATGTATCTTCACTATCAACATGCCATGCCAGTGGTAGTCCGCGGTTTATTTGAAATCAAGACGTTCACCAATATATCTACCAATATAACACAAAACGGGTTTAAATCCAGGAGTCAATAGATGGAGTGACGCTATTAGCAAGAGGACTTTTGTGTACCTGTGAACTCATCTTTTGTCCAAAGTGGCGCGAGATTTACAAATATTGTCGATACCAAAACATTTAAATATTTGTTAAAAGATACAATAAGGTATTGCTTTAAAAGTATTAGAATTTACTACGCCGAATATGAACCTGCACAACCAATTGTTTATGTTACTTTGTATATATTTATTTCCACTTTCCTACCTTTGTTCTCCTGTTGTTACACAATTATATAGAGCATCCTATTCCTTTTAGCATTCATATTTAGTACACTTGTACTGGATTAGATGCATGTGATATTTTCTTCTCTACGTCACCCTGGGTGGAGCCTCTGGCTCAGTAACAGTCTAGTAACAGTTGTATGACTTCCAGTTACATGCTTCGGTCCACACATTCAGAATCATGTCACAAGGCGTATATTGTATCCCTCTGATACTGAACGGACCTAAATAATACATACATACATTGCAGCATATGCACAGTACTTTGTCAAGAGAGGGTAATTACGATCACAACTACGAATCCATTTTTGTACTAGAACAATGTGAGTTATGTGTATCTGTATAAAGATTAATTGAAATATCCCTCTTCAATGTGTTCACCTAAATCACGCGCATCCATGTCTTTGCTCCAATCCAATAATACGGATTGATACCTCGTGGTAACTTTATAAAAAATGTTTGATTAAATTATTTATAAAAGGCATTTATTTAAATAAAATGTAATAGTTCTCTGTCATTTGTGCTATGATTCTTCTATTAACAATGCATGACATTAGATCTGCAGCTATCGGATCGTTAGGGGAATTATACACATATGCCTCTCCAGTGGGAGTAGTGAAGTGGGGGTTTGTCAAGTGCTATTCGTGTATTTTAGAATACATTCATAGCCCTTGGCCACCTAGTAGAAAGCACCAGTTTAAAGCAAGTATAGTTTACCATGTGTAATACCTAGAGTACAGTGTTTTCTGTTGCAGGCTTGTTATGCAGTGTGCTCAGTCCAGCTTTTGACAGCTTTGTTGGAGCTGATTACGGCTATCTGGTCTTCCACCCTTGTGTGCAGATTGTGCTGTTGGCCACAGGTAAGTTTTACCAATATGGTACCCGATGTAAATGGAACAACTACAATATAGTAAGGGCTACTGTTGTCAGCCATTCAAAGTTATTTTGTTTGCTGTTAATCAATGCGGTGTCTTAGATCAGCTAATATTTAATGATATTATTATTATTATTATTATTATTATTATTATTATTATTATTATTATTATTATTATTATTATTATTATTATTATTATTATTATTAAAAATAGTTAATATCACTGGGGTATAGTTATATACATATGTTCGTGCATTTAGTTGGAAGAACTGAATGTAAACAAATTCCGTTATGTGGCGCCCAAATAAAATATTTTCCGGCACATGTATGCATAGCGTACAGATATCCTACCGCTCAATATCTAACTGATCTTGCAAGTGACCTGCATTTAGTTGGAAGGACTGAATTGACCTGACATGACATTTTTTCAAGGTTACTCAAGGTCAAATATGATGATACATTTGGACTCTCCATATATGGTCTCCGATTGGTGTTTAACAGTAACATATGGCCTAATTTGGCTCCTTTACGAGAAATACTAGTAATAAATTAAAATCTGGTCAAAATCACGATAAAAATTAATGCAATTGGACTCCCATAATAAGATTCTATTAGTGTCTAATCGTAACAACATGTCTCTCTTTCACCGTTTATCTGTTATAGGCACTTGAAAGTAGATTTCCCTCCTATCCCTTGAATACCCGTATTAATGCAAAATGTTGGAACACCGACACCCACCCTTACCCCAGTCCTATTTTTGGCAAAGTCTAATCACTTCAACCCGGGTCAAAGAGAAGACTCCCATTAAAATAATATTGATTGGTTGGATACTTTTTCAGATACAAACATACGCATACAATAACATCACAAGAAACCGGTTAAACAAGACACCCAGGGACTTTAAATCTCCTGTCTGTCACTTGACAGATAGGAACAGGTTTGGCTCATGCCTAACAGCCATGTATCTACTAGCTATGTACATGTAGCTGAGCGACTAATTCTAATTTTGAAAATTGAAGGCCAAAATAACATTAGCTGATTAGTTGGACAGGGTATGAAGTACTGTAAATGCACTCTATATACCGACTTAAGGCACAGAAGTACCACAAATATATTGTTCTAGTGTTCCTGATTTCCAAATTTCAACTTTTCTCATCCTTAAAAGAGCTACAGGCCATTTAGAGGCAAGGGCACGCATGATCCCAAAATAACATTGAACAGTACAAGGTCATGGGTACACCATATATTTGTTACTGGTGTGCCAAATTTCACTCCGTTTTGCTCCACGATAGGCCGTTTTTAAAGATATATGGCTGACGAAAATTGAAAATGCACTCAATGACTTCAGATTAACATTAAGCCTTTAACTGTGAAAGGTATCCTGTATACACTATTTACCCCCGAGCAGTTAGACCCAAATGCTGGTCTGGTTTGCTCTTCGACAAGCCATTTTCGAGATGCAAGATTGCAGAAAATCAGAAAAAAAATCAGAAATGCACCGAATGACCTGACGCTTATTAGACAAAAGTATCCTATATACAGTATTAAGTACTTACCGAAATTTTGGTCAGTTTCGCTGTAATACTGGCTATCTTTGATATACAAGGCTTTTAAAAAATGAGAAAAAACAAACGGGAAAAAATGCACCGAATGAACTCAGAATCACACGTAACGGTCAGAAGTACCCTGTATATATGAAGCACTTTTCCTGGAAGCCCAAATTTAGGTCTGTTTCTCTCTTAGTCTCAGACCAGCCGTTATATCCACATATAAGATATCCACATTTTATAATAATTATAATTTTAATTCCCCATCGATTGCCATGTTAAACGTCCACAAAGATACCAGAATTCAAATTTCACAATTGTAATTGTTGTGGTGCAGGCATCCGTCATATGTCTTCATCCATCCTTGTCGTCGTCATCCATATAATTCATTTTCTGTGAAACCATCAGGTGAATTAACTTAAGTTTAGTGTAACGCTATCTATTTACCGTATCTCCGGACACATTTTACATAGTTTCTCAAAATTTCATTTTTTCTTTAATTTTAATGAATTTGCTATGGATTCGTTAAACATGGGACGCTATGGGAGTGAATGTATCAAAACGCTATTCCCCCAACAGTTGTTACCTCCACAGATGTTACTTTTACATTATTGCAATTTTGACTTTCATAAAATCATTAAAACTTTAATTTTTCTTAACATGGGACCATAAGGAGAGAGAATTCTCAAAACGCTTCTTCTTATACAGCTTTGATTTTCTTTCAACCAAACCTTTTCTAAAACGTGTCTTGTGGGAGTCCTCACGAAAGTTACTTCTTGGTTGTGTTATATCTAACTTATTCTTGGTTGTGAATTTTTAAATTTAAAAAAGTGAAAATATGAATTGTGGCCAGTGGGAAAATGACAAGTATCAAATATCTGCGAAATGGCCAACCGTAGAGTGAAAAGAAAAGTGAAAGTTGGGAGTCGGGGGGGGGGGGGGGGGGGGGGCGGTTGTATTTGGGTTTGTTGTGCATAAAAGTGTTTATTTTAATTTTTTTGTTATTAGGTGGTATTTGAACAAAAATGGGTGT
>JAAUYG010116755.1_pt1 | contig 12088 bp, 11 predicted proteins | sample 7278091 | NCBI WGS metagenome assembly JAAUYG01 (sample SAMN14350201, study PRJNA611818) | marine sediment metagenome | isolation source: surface marine sediment (0.6m) | place: French Polynesia: Moorea | collected 2018-08 | reverse complement strand
AGGGTACTTTTGACACTTCAGTGATTAAGGTCATTCTGGGGTCATTCGGCGCATTTCCGATTTTCGAAAAACCTGTATCTCGAAAACAGCTGGTTATAGAGCGAAACGGGAGTGAAAATGTGACCTCGGGGGTGTGTATTCAGTGTACACAAGGTACCTTTGACACCTAAGTGGTTAAGGTCATTCTGGGGTCATTTGGTGCATTTCCAATTATAGACATTATATCTCGAAAACAGCTGGTCGTAGAGCGAAACGGGGTGACATTTGGGCCCCGGATGTGAGTATTCAGTGTACACAGGGTACTTTTGACACTTAAGTGGTTCAGGTCATTCTGCGATCATTCGGTGCATTTCCGATTTTCGAAAAACTTGTATCTCAAAATCTGCTGGTCATAGAGCGAAACGAAAGTAAATTTGGGCGTATTAGTGAGTATTCAGTGTACACAGGGTACTTGTGAAGTTTAAATGCTTCAGGTAATTCTGGGGGTCATTCGGTGTATTTCTGATTTTCAAAAACCTTTTTGACTCGAAAACGACAGGTCTTTGAGTGAAAGATACATCTAGATCTCTATGTTATCCAGTTTTATGTGGTCATTGTCTTCCATCTTGTCAAGCAGAGCACCAAGCCCCTGGGCTTCTTATTTCTAATTTTTGCACTATTTCCCATCTAAGTTTCTTTTCCCAGACTCCATTCACCGCTTTATCCATTTGCTATTTATAATTTAGCTCTATTTTTGTTTTACATTTTCGATCACACGGCAACTGGGAAACATATGTTTGAAACATTACTCCTCATCCCAGTTCCCATCTTTACTGAAAACAAACCACCGTCCACGATCTTCATAATACAATCCGGTGCCCTATGTCAAAACTGAGCTTCGTCGCCTCTGGGAGATTACATGGGTTAAAATGGAATCGACCGAGCCAGCTTGTTTTTTAGCGAAACCGAAGACATTCTCATCATGTTTTGGACAAGTTGCCGTTTAGTTGCTATTATACTTAACTTCGACCTATTAAGAGCGGTTAGAACTCTTTGATTAATATCGTAAGTATGAATGTGTTGATTTCTTACAAGTAATTCATGCACACAAGAGAGCAAATCTTTGTTGCAAAGGACATTTGTGTTGCTGTGTACAACTCATGCAAACCTGGAATGCTGAGCGTACATGTATCATTATGCAATCGTTTAAATAATAATGGAGGGTGTGCTAAATAATGAACAGATTCAATGCAGCGAATAGATTTCTTTTGTGCAACTTGTATTTTGTTAATAATAGGCTTACTGCAATAAAACTTGCTTACGTCATTATATAAATATATTTCCTCATGCCTGTACTTCTGGGGATATAGATGGAGCGAGCAATTTTTGCTCTAATACGATCTGTATACTGATGCCATTTAAGATGTTTGTCAACGAAAATTTCTTGGTAAATGCCAAGACATTTATCATATATCTCAAGAGATATGTATATTATTAGGTTATGGTTTGAGTAAGGTTTCTTGGATACGTGGGCAAAGAGCACATATTCGTTTTGTCTTAGCATTAAGGACCAACTAATTAACTTTAAACCTCTCTGAAAGTGGACTAAGTGTGCGTTGACGGTTATGTCAAAAGCCCATGTCAAAAGCCATGGGCAGGTCCATGAATGCTCCATTTGGTTAAATTCTTCAAAACTTTCTTTTACTTTTTGATACAAATTCGATGATTGCTTGTGCTATGATTCCAATATGACTTTTGCATGGTTATCTGCAATTCGTAAGTCTCTGTTTAAAAATAAAAATTGAACTGGAAGATATTTATTGACCCATCAATACCAGTGCCTCTTGCATGATCATTCACTTGGGACCATTAAGCATAAGCGTAACTTTTACTCTTTAAGCAAGTTGTCGGGTAGAGCTTCCACGCCACTATATGGCTGTCCCTACTTTTTGTCTGCATAAGCAATAACAACTATGACAACAACCTTTATATCATTCACAACAGCTGTTATCACATCGTTGTCATCATCATCGTCATCGTCATCATCATCATCATCATCATCATCATCATGATAATCATTCTCATCATCATATGATCATCATCATCATCATCAACATCATCAACATCATCATCATCAGCAGCAGCAGCAGCGGCAGCAACAACAACAACAACAACAACAAAAAACAACAATGGCAGCATCATCAGCAGCAGCAACACAAAACTACAATAACCACCATAATACATGTACATAGATTTTGTGCTGTTCAGGTGCTAGCAGCTCGGAAATTGCATCTAAAAGTTCGAGCGGCTGGAGCAACCCATTCCTGGTCGAACCTGTTCCCGGATCCAGGAGACATTCTGCTAGACATGTCTGGATTTAAGACCTTGGAGAACGGGGAGCGAGCCCAGGTCGAGACGGTACCAGAGCACAGTAGGGTGTTTGGAGCGGGGGAAAGGGGTCGGAACAATGACTTTTGTGGCAATTGGTTGGTGTGGGTCACGACAAAGTTAGACAGGTAGAGTGATGTAATATAGCATGACTTTCGAGGATGAAAAGTCTCTTCATGAAATCAAATCTTTGTTATGTAAGGTCAATGACAGAATCGTAGTATGATCCTACCATAAGATGTATTTTTTCTCAGAGCTATCCATTCCCTGCTATCCGACTTCCGGCTGGTCTTACCCAGGATGAAATGAACGCCATATTTGTGGCCAATGACGTTCAGTTACCTTCTGTACCTTTGATTAAAGATGCTACCGTTGGTGGAGTTATTGCAACGGCAAGTCATGTAAGTTGGGAAAGATTCGCTTGACGTTTTTGTGGCTAAGAAAATGTAAGGTCATTGGGTGCAATTTAATTTCATATAAGCTTTATCCTGCATCTAAAGCGAATACAAATTTGGTAAAATGATATGTATGTAACTAGCATCGCTATTGTATGTACTTACCAGTTATTGAGCTTCAGTAATAGTTTGGCAGCTATGATTTCAGTAGATGCTATGAACGGTAGATGATATAATATATGCAATAAAAGGCTAGACCCGGATTTTATGCATGTACTAGAAAACAAACAAATAACAAACAAACAAAAAAGCAAAGCACACACAGTGTATTAATACATTGTTTTAGACCACTAATAGGAATACATATCTAGAAAGTCCAATATTGATATTATTAGATGTGTGTGACTGTGTCTGCATAAAATTTGAATTCTATACCTTCATTCGTCATCCCTTTTGAGTCTGTTCAATCAACTGGAACAATACCCCAACCCAGACTACATCTGGGTTCAGATGTAGTCATAGACTACATCTGAACCCATTGCATGAATTTATTTCAGATTTTAGTTTTGGTTGCCATGGGTAATATGCTAGGACGGTTCCCCTCTTTTATGATCCCTTGAATGTATGGTGTGTTGTTTTCAATTTGTCGGGAATGTGTTTCATTTTCTTTAACATCATCACCATGCTACTCCTACAAATCGCACCTGAAAATGTTCAAACCTCAGGTGAAGTTTTATCTCAGTCCCCAATAGCATATTGTTGCGGTGGATATTTAACATCTTCTTTAGTATGTGAGTTAAAGAACAGATGATGGAACGGGATTCGAACCCTTGCGCAAAGAAAAAAGTGCTTTAACAGATGAGGCCCATTGAGATGTAGCATAGGATCTTATCCCTTCTAAGTCACAGTTCTGTCCTCCGTTCCATTGGCCCAGGTTGCAAGTTGCCACGTTACACCATGGCCCATTGCTCCACTGAGCCAAAATCGCAAAAACCCAATGCTGCATTGAGTGGCACGATTGAATCGACTGGAACAATACCCCAATCAGGCAAACATAGTCAAATTTCACAAAAATAACATCAGAGCACAAGTATACACATATACTGAGCCACTCGGTTTAGTTCACAAACGATAAACAATGGGTTGTGACAACACAGTTAATTTCTGAAAAAAATTGAATATTTTACTTCACTCGAGGTACAGTTCCTGATACTTCTGTTTAGAAAATGGGATAGTTATTGTCCTTGCATGACAGTTCTTGAAACTTCAGTGACCTTGCAATAAGGTCCACGCTAACAGTCTTACATACAGCAGGCTTTACTTCTCTTCACAAGCCGTGCATCAACCACGATCTGACAGGCACGACCAAGAATCACTAACTGCAGTAATTCAACCTCTCTGGATGGTTTTTCGTTTTCCCGGACTAGGGAAAAATTCTGAACTTGCTCTACTCACAGCTGTAGGGATCTCAAGACATGATTCTTTCCTAAGTTGTTAAAACGACAGTATCACAACTCTTCACTAAGCAGGCGTCACCTTCCTGTAATAGCTACTCGAACTGTTAACCTTTTTTCCAACAGTTATCCCCTGCTGGTTTACGACCTTAACTGTCTTGATGGTTCATTCATTGTCACAAGTATCGACCCCATATTCAGCAAACCACTGAAATGGGTGTATAGCGAACGAGTCTTTGCTAGCAGGCAGATTGTTAGACTGACTCGATGTGCGCACCCGCGACTCCTTTATACACCACACCAACAGACGCTTTTTCGAAAGAATAGTTCAGTATTCTACAAAATTTCAGCACATTCAAGAAAAAACAAATGCTTATACACAAAAGTTGCTCCTTCCGGAAATACATACAGGGAATCCCCCAACACTGTATTTTCGGCCATGGTAGTTTTACTCGATGGAATTAATCTGCAGCGCAGTTTTAGGAAACATTCACCTATTCACTCACTCAACATTGGCTGTGGGTCATTCAGTGCGTTTGTCTCCAAATTGGCCTGATTGAATATCTGTGTAATATTTTCTCTTGTCATACCCAATGATTTCGACACGCATAACGTCAACGTTCATGGACCTCTTGTATTTCGTATTTAAACTTTGCGGAGCATGTTAAAGGTGGCTTAAAATCTTCACATACGTATACTTGCATAGGGCTCAGCAACACAGTTTGGCCACGTGAGCAGTTTTGTGGTGGCGGTGAAGCTGGTCGATGGAAAGGGTAGGATCCGGAAGTTTGGCGCACAGGATCCTGAAATGTCTACAATCCGGGCCTGCTTGGGATTGTGTGGGGTCATATATGAGATCACATTCCAGGTAAGAAAATTGAAGTACACGAATGTGGACATCATGCTAAATGCGCTTCCAGGTACAACCAAGTCACTGTTACTTTGCGCAGTTTCTGGCCAGGGATGATAACGTTAGCATTGGTACCAAAATCACCCAGGTGAGGCATTTTGTTCCCTGTATTTATAGAGTAGACAATGGATGTAGTGACTAATGAACTTTTAGTACCGGTAATCCTTAGTGATGCTGCATCATATGCAGTGTCATACACTGCGTTTTGTAACGCTGCATAAAATTACCTTTGATTGCATTACCGTAACATCTCTTTCTCTATCTAACATTTCGGTCCCTTTCGTAGCTTCTCCCGTTCCCCTTTACATGGGCCCTTCACCAGTCTTACATGTGTCTGACGCCAAAGAGGTGACTCAAATACCAGATTTAATGTCACGCTGTGGAGGAGAGAGAGAGAGAGAGAGAGAGAGAGAGGGAGAGAAAGAGAGAGGGAGAGGGAGAGAGAGATGTGAGAGCAGGAACAGAGAGGGGAAGAACAGAGAAAACCATGAGAAGTTATGATAATTAATATAATAAATTATGTAACAAACGCATTACATTGCTTCAGTGACTAATTGTAGGTGGAGCCGCTGGTCATGGCTCGAACAGTAAGAGACATAGACCATACCATCCTGCAGACCATGGCAAACCCAGCCTTCTGGCAGGACATGGTTACCAACACCAGTCATGGCTTCATGGGACTGGGCTTTCTGTTGTCCTCTCTCTCACCAGACGAATGGCATCACTACAACGTCACTGGAGACCTACCCGGAACATGGGACCCCATGAATGACTATGTTCTTACTTGGTACGTGCATGTTACTAGGCTAAGAGCCAACTAGTCTAAGAGCCAACATCTTTAATGTAGAATTTGAAGAATTGACGATCACTGTTTACTAAGGAAAATAATCATCGTCACCAGCTTGCTTAATAACAGTTTGGAGTTAAAGTTCAGAATTGTGTTCTCGCTGCTAGAAGATGACGACTATGTATTGCGCAACGGTTGCTGGTCGACTGAACACGATTTCATTTATGTTATTCTGTGTGACGGTCCATCCATCTGTCTGTCCATCTGCCTATGTCTCTTTTCTGTGAACAAAATATTTTAAAAATTAATGTCAATCAACATATTATATGTATCCATTAGCTTCAATTTCTACAGAAAGTTTAGAGCATTCAAATACCAGTATTCAGAAAACCTTTCGTTAATCTGTACATATACATTTATCCAATAAAATAAAATATTTGACAGTGTTTATGCAAACTTCGTTTTTTATGTTGGGATTAAAATAATCACTTGATGATGATTATCAAAAATTTTAAATTTGAGTTTTTGGGGGAATTAGTTTAACTGAAAGTATAGACTATCAAGTACCCAACTACACGTACATGTAGTCTCCCTGTTACGTTTTACTGTTTACAGTCGACTTTAGTAACACATATGGTGATAGTAACAATACATATTTCTGTAGGCCAATATTGCAATTGTTTCAAAGTTGAGCGCTGCGTTAATCATTGTTAATGGCTTAGTCCTGGTGTAATTCTTGTAAAACTTGCTTGTCATGCGTTATGAAAGGATGGGGGGAGCGGAGGGACGGGGCAGGTTAGGATGTTCTGGTAACGTCACGAGATGCTGTATTCGCTAGAGAAAGGATGTTGAATTGCGGAGAAATCTTTGAACATTCCCAATGGGCATGCGCAGAAGACTATGCCCGTGTTGTCGAGAAGTTGTGATACTACAGAAAATAGATCTCTCTCGGTTGAAATATCCCGTTTGTGATGAAGTTTCTCTCATTGTAGAACAATGGATTACAGTTGTCACTCCGCAATGGCGACGGTTTATACACATACCGAGGAGTTGTGGAAAGGTGAATTTGTCGACCACTCAAATCACCTCTTTTTGAAATTTCAGGACGTTTAATGAAACCCCTGTCAGACAAACTCGGTCTGCTGCGTCCAGAGTTAATGCAAATTCGGAAATGAAGGACGAAACGCTCACGGATAGCACGGATGAAGAACGGGAACTCTTAGTGCACAAGGTACAAATGTAAGACTATATAATCGTGTGCTGTAGTTATTTACTTATTTTTATATTTTCTACAAGTTGTACAACTATCTTAATACCAACGCTTCAGATATTACGAATATAATTACTAGCCCCCAAGATCACATCTCAACGTTATTTTATTCGCTGGTTGCGTGGGGCATGAGAAACTGTATATAATTCTAAGCTAGATCTATGATTGTGTACGTTATTAGTGCCATGTGTACTTTACTAGTCCTTTTTACAATTGCTAGTCATGCATGAATGATACATTAATCATGTGGGTTGGTGTTTTAACCATCTTATATTATTGTATAATGTAACCTCTGTCTCTGTTTATCGCTTTAAATATTACCTTACCTTTTCATACCCTAATCACAGAAGCTACTACTACTACTACTACTACTACTACTACTACTACTACTACTATTACTACTACTACTACTACTACTACTACTACTACTACTACTACTACTACTACTATTACTATTACTACTACTACAACTGCTACTACTACAACTGCTACTACTACTACTACTACTACTACTACTACTACTACTACTACTACTACTACTACTACTACTACTACTACTACTACTACTACTACTATTACTACTACTGTTGTTGCTGCTGCTGCTACCGTACAGGGTTATAATTAATAAAATCTCAATATTTAAATAATAGGCAAATTAAAAATGTTGCTCCCTCTGAAGCTTGTCGCTCACCTTCATAGTTTGTAAGACTGAGGCCTCTTACTGTGCCATAGTCTGTCTCTACTAATGGACCATCAGCGGCAGTCAGGCCAGCAATGCCAGCAGCAACTGTCACCAGTAACGGTAGTACAGTGGCAAACATGGCTGCTGTGTCAAACACAAATGAACCTTCGGATAAGTGAAGTGGCACACCTTCGATATGATGCAATTATCATAATGGTAACACCCCTTATCTGTTAAGAGACAGTTAGCATCTGTTTATTTCCACAGCTTGATACATTTGGTATTTACCGACAGAAATTAAATTATGCATAGTCCTGTACGATAGACATCTATTGAACGCATATTCCTGAGCATTCTGTGTAATGAGGAACTTGAATTAACCGTATCACCTGGCTGCGCGTCCCTTTTTTCTGCAAATTATTGTGCCCCAACCGATTATTTTAATAAATGGTCCAAATGTCTCCAAATGACTTTCAAGCAAGGTTCAAATGTACCCCTACATACTGCATACCTTAAACTTTACTCACAGTCCCAAATTTTCTCCCCCTAAATGCTTGTTCTCTTTGATCAGCCGGTATTTTTTTTAAATAAATCTCAATTTTTTTTTTAAATTATAACAAGCAACATCTGTGTGGACTGTCACGGGGAACCAGTCTAAACGTTTGGTTAGAAAAGAATCATAATCGTAGGGAAAACATTTTGAAAATTAATTGAAAATTTTCTGAAAAATCATAATTTCAACGAATAACAACCAAATTGGTACTGAAATATCAAACACCCCGACACACATTAAATATATGCACATATATGTACCCCTTAGCTTCGTCCGTTTGATTCTTCGATTAGGCGTTCCCAAGATAGTTGAATATCACATTTTCCCATAGGTCTGTTTTGTTTTATTTTTAAATTTAAAACTTAATTTGTAAACAAATAAGTTTTGGGTGGACTACCACATGGAACCATGGTCGTCTTAACAAGCCAAACAATTTTTAGGTGATGCACCATACCATGGCTTATGCGAAATGAGAGGATATCTCTCTAAATAGTGTGTATCGTCTGGACGAATTATTATTTCGCTCACAGGAAATATTATATAGCCTGGACGAATAATTATATTGTCCGGAGAAATTGTTTATCATCCAGACGAATTATTAGATCGTCCGGATGATATATCTTTTTTTGTTCACATGGCACTTACCGGCCGCAGTAGGTTTTGTGCCGTATGCTTGCTACCTATATGAATTAGATGAAGATCCAATGGAATTAACAGCATCGATTGGCAATTTAGGACTTCCAGCAGGTTTATTGTATATAAGAAGTTTACAGTTTCAAACTCTCAATACACGCGACTTGGAATATTTTAAAATTGTATATGGTAATTGATACAAGGCAAAGCAACAAGAATCTAAAAAGTTGTCATGCTGCACCTTGTTAAAAGCTAATGAATTACAGAGCTTTCGAAAGGTATATGAAACAAGAAAGACCACTTGGACAGTGCATTGCAGTGGAAAAACCTGCCTGCTCACAGATGTGACATTCAGATAATACACTACCGACTGTGTACAGATCTCTTACAACTTAAAAGATCTAGCTGACCTTGACTTCAACATTTCAAGGTCACACTCAAGGTCAAGTATAGTACTGAAGTTGGATTCCCCATATATAATTTCTTATTAATGATTAATAGTAACATATGACCCCACTAGCCTCCTTTATGAAGTACACGCCTTCCAAAAGCTGATTGACGTCATTTTCTTTCAAGAGCACTCGATATATAAGTCTTCGCAATCTGAGTGATCTTGAACTTGACTTTTCCAGGTCACTCGACGCCAAATCTAATGGTGCTGTTGGACTCCCCACACATGATTTCCTATTAGTGTTTTATAGTAACGCATAGTCTAACTCAGCACTTTTACAAGGTGTAATCCTTTGGAATCTGAGTGATCTTGAACTTGGCCGCTCAAGGTCGCTCAAAGTCAAACCTAATAATTCAGTTGGACTCCCCATATTTGATTTCCTCTTGGCGAATTCATGCTTAATAGTAATAAATGGCTAACGCTATACCTTTACCTTTGCCTTTGGAGTCTGAGCGACCTTGACTTTGACATTTCATTGTAGCTCAATTTCAAATCTAATGACGGAGTTTGACTCATGGATATATCATTTTCTATTGGCATCTAATAGTAACCACATGTCTATCTTTAACCGTTTAGCTGTCATAGGCACTTATCAAGTCCCCATTAGAAATTCGAATTGTATTTTCTAATACTAGAAAACAGTTTTTAATATTAGAAAATGAATTCTTATTGTTAGAATTTTTTAATATTTTAAACTGAATGTCTAATATTAGAACTGAATTTCTAATATTAGAACTTGAATTTCTAATGAATATTAGAAATTGGATATCTAATAGAAAATACGGTTCGATTTTGTAATATTAGAAATTTAATTCTTAATATTAGAAAATGATTTTCAATATCAGAAAATGGATTTTTAATATTATACAATTAATTTTTAATATCAGTAAATATTTTAATATTAGAAATAGGCCTTAGACGGATATGCTGGACAGGAACCTTTGCACAAAGTTTTGTTTTAAGCCGCTTAATGCTTTCTAAAGAAAAAAACAAACGCCAGAAGTTTAACAACACGACGGACGCCCCCAGCAACAGCCCTATCTAATATACAAATATGTGTATACATATCCTGTGCGTGAATGTCTTGTTATGGCAATTTGTATTGCTTATACATATGGTACAGTGGAATCCTTGAACTATATAAGACCAATAACATTCAAGCCCAATGTGGTTTTAGTTGTAAAATAGCCCAATGCCGAGACAATATGACACTGGTATATTTAGCTTTGTCATGCTCTAAAATTCTGGGGTGGTCTTAGTTCCAGTGTGCCGCTATGGAGTTCCACTGTATGTGAGTGAGCGAGTCAGTGAACGTGAGTGAGTGACTGAGAGAGGGAGTGAGCGAGTGAGTGGGTGGGTGGGTGGTTGAGCAAGAGAGCGAATGCCAGAGGGAGCGAGCGAAAAACTTCAAAAAGTGAGTGAGTGGGCGAGTGAGCGAGTGAGAGAGGGAGGGAGTACATAAGTAATTCAAATAAGTTAAAAAACATAAGGCTGGAAAAATAGTGCACCAAAACATTTCTAACAGGCTACAACACAAAGGCAATTTGAATGAATGAATGATATGGATATTGAGCTAAAGGGGCAAATTAGAATAACACACACTCATACAGAAAGTGGAACTCCTATAATTCCTAGATTAAATGTCACACATAGCTAGCCTCTCTTCCAAAGGTTTTGACTGCCAACACCCAGGGTAAAGGTAAAATACCAGGCCTAAACTGTGATAATACAGAACTGCCTACCTTGATAAGTAGCTCTTCAAATATGACTCGATTGCTAATGTAGATTTGGATGTCCTATACGTTCTGAACTTAGGGTTGAAAACCATTGTGTCACGCCAGTTTTTTTCTGTTCTATAGAACATTAGATTATCAAACGGTGTGGATATCTACTTTGAACATCCCATCCAAACAATGTTCAAACTGAAACTCTTCTAGAGAATATATGTGAATACATATGTACAGCTGGGATAGATGAGCCTTTTATACAAGGCATTTAATATACATTTTAAAACACATTGCAAACATTTAAGACATGGGCATTTCATTTCCCATAAAATACACAATCACAGTATCTTAGACTTGTAGTACTTCTGTGCTCACCACCAACAACTTCCTTGACAAAATATGCTGTTGAAACCATTTTTCTTGGGTATTGAAGTTTCGGTGATCAGGAGGTAAACCCTTATCCTACTGTGATTATTTTCATTCAGGGCAAAAATATTAGTGAGATTCATCGGTCCTTCATTATTTATAGCTTTAGACATAAGACACACTATTGATCTTAATCTTTTCACTATCTATCAACTCCGCAAAACATGACAATATAGCAACGAAATGTCCAAGTAGTCCACTACGGTGGCTGATTTGTGCCACATTTATTTTTTTTAATTAGGAGTTATCGTTCTTTAATTTACAATTAAGTTTTATAATTATGGCCATGGATTTAATATTTTGAGCATGGATTTAATATTATGTACGTGGATTTAATAATATGTTCGCGGATTTAATATTATGTACGTGGATTTAATATTATGTACATGAATTTAATATTATGAGCACGGATATAATATTATGTACGTGGATT
>JAAUYG010074921.1_pt1 | contig 12089 bp, 7 predicted proteins | sample 7278091 | NCBI WGS metagenome assembly JAAUYG01 (sample SAMN14350201, study PRJNA611818) | marine sediment metagenome | isolation source: surface marine sediment (0.6m) | place: French Polynesia: Moorea | collected 2018-08 | reverse complement strand
CCCCCCCCCCCCCCCCCCCCCCCCCCCCCCCCCCCCCCCCCCCCCCCCCCCCCCCCCCCCCCCCCCCCCCCCCCCCCCCCCCCCCCCCCCCCCCCCCCCCCCCCACCAAAATTATGCTGACCTTGGATTCTCAGGGTCGTCAAACTCTATTTACAACGACATTTTCACCAGGGAGTGCTATAGGGTCAACGTTAGCCACGGCCTTCAATATCGCCTTATACCCGGACCTATTCTACATGCATTAGCGGCTGTTTCGCTGTAATATGGGGGAAATGGGATGTTAAATATTCAGTGTATGCACAAACAAGCCATAAAGGCTTGTCGTCTGGAGATTCCGAGAGTAAAAGCATTGCTCCATTAACGATTCAAATGAGGCCAGTATTCTCCCCTACTAAGCAGTGTGTTATAAGGTGTTTTTTTCTTTTACTGGATATTTAGGTTCCAGTGAATCACTCGTGTTACTCGTAAAGTGCAGCTAAAAATGTCAAGGCAATAATGACAGAAGTTTGCACGTGTTGGGCACAGAAAATAATGGCACGAAGTTAAAGTTGAAGGAATTCTCCCAACGTATCTGGAACCAGAATGAGGAGACCGGGTACATGTGCAGCGTGGGTGGGAGTTGGGGGGGGGGGGGGGTCATTTTAAAGTGACAATATTGTAGTAATTAGTCACTTGAGGTTCGGCCGGAAATACAATGTAATACCATGCTATGCCACGAGCAAAGCACTGCATGCGACCAACGCGAAGTACATACATATGCCATAAACACAACTATCACCACAGCCGGGTGGGGATATGGAAAGGATCGGAATGCTATGGTGTGTCATACATTATTCAAAGTCAACATCCGCGTGTCAACAATTCTCTGTTTCGCCCACACAGTACTTCCCATTGATTACACTTTGTGATATTATGAAAGAAATTCCGTTCTCAACCTTCCATTCCCCCCATTCGGAATATTTTATATTTTATTCCCGTCCTACAAACTTGTCTTTTCAGCGTTCGCCACGAAAGTCCCCTGGGGCCAAGGTGTATGATGTATGTACATGTACCTTAGATAAGTGTAGTGTGTGAGTCCCTGTGTGTAGGTATCCACTGCAGACACCAAATGCCAGGCGAAACATGTGTCTGCGTAAATTGTGTCAGGGTAATGTTTCCAAATCGACATTGTATGCGCGCAAACCTTCAACAAAAGTGGATACAATATCGACTTTAACCTTTGTCATTTTTTTCCCCAGCAGGTGTCAACCGAACACCAGGCTTTCATTTTGCTAGAGCTTTTACGCGATACCGTCTCTCTGGCAGGGAAAAAGGCACAGGCAATAGCACTGGTCGTGACAACAGGCAGCGGGAAGCGTTAATAATTCGCTTGTAATATAAGGGTGGGTGAAAGAATATACATAGAGCACTCTATCCTAGCATGACTCAACACTGCCTATGGTAGGATTTGGCGGCTTCTATTCAGCTTACCGGTATTCAGAATGGTGCGAGACACGTGCTAGATTGTCTGGGAGATATAACAACGTGACCACACGAATGAAACCGCCACGGGCTGCGACAAGTTCTGCATCCAAATAAGCAGATGGCAGGAGACTGTCGCTCTCGAAAGAGGTGATACTGATTCAGTTATCCAATTCTTGCAAATGATCAATACAATATATTTGCTGCTGCATGTCTTTGTGCTTTTTATTCATACGTCACCAGTTAAGTCGACGCTGAAATACTGTAACATTAATTAATCGGTGCGATAGCCTATCCCACTGAAATAGAGCATCACCGGATGGGGGGTGGCGGGGCTACACTATGGTTATTAGTGTATTTCACATTGGCAGTACATAATTAGGGGTCTTTAACTCGAGCAGAGATACTGTAACTCGGCCTCCAGACACCGGACCCCGATAACTGAGCCAAATAAGAGCACGTTCAATCTCCAGATGCTGCATATACAATGTATGTTGTTGCAATCCAAGACTCTTAATCGAATGGTACAAGCAAGTATGAATTACCTTTGGGAATATCATGTTCACCCGTTTTCATTATACATAGTTTAGGTTAATACGGCGTATTCATGTTATGTTTATACATGTTGTAAGTCGACAATAAATTCATATACGTTATACGTTTCAACACAGTGCATTGTAGCTCGACTCAATTGTCAGAAATGGTTCATGTGGTATATTTTGGTATATATTTGTCATCTTCAACCCCATGATGACATTATTGTTCCCCCACACCGGTCAGTAAAGCTGCACTAGTTGGTATAACACTGTATACAGACACAATGGTAATGTACAATTTTGGTAACAGTGATGGTAACAAACAAGCTAAAATATAAAAGTGAACGGATTATCGCCATTTCCACGGAATTACTTGTTTAGACATTTCGTACAAATCCCGTACATGTATCACTTTGATTGGTATAACCGACCGTATCCTGTCAATTTGATGCTCAGCGATACACTCAAACGGAATGGTATTGTAGAACACACGCGTAATATATGTATATATATGCATAAAAACTAGAACACATTATGTCTTCTAACTCGTGAAAAGTCAAGTAGTTTATTATCGGGGCAGTTATAGACCAGCAGTAACATTCCCTGAAATTTCCGTCAATGACATTTGTAGTTACACGTGACAGCCTGTAAACAACTGCAGAAAAATTTAAGACCCTGAGCCTACAGACCGGTTATTTTTCAATGTTTGTGCTGAACTTCATGGAAATCTGAAAATACCGTAAGCTGTCAACAGCGAGGGGTTTGGCAATGTCGAATGTCAACCAAATGGTCAAATACATTATATTTCCTCATGCCTTGGTATAGTATAAGAGCTTCATATTTCGAAAAATTTCACAAAACTATCTCACCTCTAAGAAAAACATCAATATTGTTTTGTTTCTTAATATGTACACGTACATTATAACGAAACAAATCGCCACATTTCTACCTGTATCCTTACAAGGATCTGGCGTAACATGTATAATATGGCATATATGGTTTCACATATGGCTTCTCGACTGCAGTGGTACAATGCACCTCTAACATGTTCATATATCGATTCCACGTTCGAGTATTAATGATGTGGTACAATGGTATCAAGCCCGTGCTGTCTGAATTATGTACAGATTGTTCAACAGTAACAGTCGCTTTGAGACGAACGTCGAGGCGTCGAGCCAGTACAGTGTACAGAGGGAATTGTGTGTGGTATTAGACCAGGTATCCCGACCTGATCCCATGTCCTACCACCAGTAGTTCGTTTCTGCCCATCAGGCGGACAAATGGGCCGTCAATATCAATTACCACAGCGTAAAGGCACCCATAAAATAATCAAAGCTCCTAATGGCTTAAGTATACACGCCGGGCTCCGTGTGCCGGCGTCACACCCCGTAATTGTGTAATATGATATGCAAACGGTCGTATGTTCGGTCTGGTTATGTTTGACGACCAGGCGGCGAGCTATGGGGACAAACGTCAAGCCTCGAGTGTGACGTCAAGCTGGTGCCGCTGACGTGGAGAGGACAGTAAGGTGTTGGGTCTAGCGATCAGTGAGTGGTCAGTAACTGCCGTCTCCAGTGGAGGGAGGGGGTGTGGTTCTAATCCGTGTCCCGTTAGAGACCCCGTTAGGCGTCTGAACCACCAACTGCTGTGTGTCCGAGTCACTAAACACCGGAACCTTCTCTTCGGCCGGGGACACTTCCGAACTGCTTGGCAACTCCAAGGAGTAGCCTTCCTCCACTTTCATGGCAATCAGGGAGAAGATTTTCCGCCAGGCAGCTTTGGCCTCGGGGGTCCACTGTCGCCCGAGTTCCCGCGCCCATACATCCAGAATGGCCTGCATAAATGTCTCCAGATATTGAAGCTTGAATGCCGGAATCCGGGTGTGAGTTCGGCCAAGTGCCAGAAGCGTCGGTATCAGGATCACCTCCCATGCGTCCAGATTGTTCACGGTCGAATGAACAGCGTTGATAAAGCGCGTTGCGTGTCCTTTGAACATGGGATGCTTGATCAGCGCTTCCCCCACCGCGTTCCGGAAAGGAAAGAGCTGTTTGGTGGCCGGCTCCAGTTCAAAGATTCTCAGAAAGATCTCACAGGCGACATGTTGACGCTTTTGGGAGAGAATGTCCCACGTGCCGCGCACGAGCTCCTTTTCCTTGGGTGTTAGATCCATGTCCTCGTCCGCCTTCCCCTTCCACGACAGGCCCTTTGTCTTCCAGGGAGACACCATCTTGTTCCGACACATGTTTCCACCCATGGTGTATCGCTAAATACTGTTTAGAACATACGAGACTCGGTGTCAAAATGCGCGTCGTGAAGGGCTGTCTCAGTGCACAAACACGCACAGATCGCGGGAAATTGGGGGTCCGAGTCACACCAACGGAAGCAGAAGACCGTTACTACATGTACCTACTCACAGAGCGTGTGGCAGAGTGTCTCCAGTCCCCGTGTGACCCAGTCACGACCCTGGCAACGTGCCCCTGTCTTTGGTAACACGAGGCTGAAGGTCCCTAATTTCCCCCTTGGCTGCACGGCGAGAATTTCCCCAAGCAGGAAATGAGAGGTTGGGTGCAGCACGGAGTACAGCTAACCACTGACAGGGGATGCGTGCCTCAAGTCGTAATCCACTGCACACTTCCTATTTTAGATAATAACTGTGCTAAAGCAGTCGTGCCGCCGACTTCCTGTCTGAGACTGGCCCCGATGTCGGCCGTTATTTATATCCGGTGCACGGGAACAAATCATAGCCACCGCTGAATTTCTGCCACTAACAACACAGTTACTCGAAGCCTTACTACATGGGAGCCATCATAATTCCACGGCTAACCACAATGCTGGGAGATTTTTTCCGAGCCTTCATTCATCCCTCCCAGCCGCGTTATCTCCCTGACGTTCCCCCCAGCAGTGGTCTAGGCGTGGTGTACTCCTTACCTCTCCATGCACTGAGTGAGCCGAGACTGACAAGAGCCAGGCGGCAGCAGCAGTGGCAGCCCATAGACCTGGGCCATGGCTGCTAGAGACAATAGTGGCTTGGCGCAGCCGTCCCTCCTCTCCCTTGGTCGGCCACAGGGGCGGAGATCCCAGCCCCCCGTCTGGTCTAAGCCTGCGGTATGGGCAGCGGAAGCTGTAACCACAGAGAGAGGGGAGCAGGAAGCAGATCCCAGGACTTCTATCAATCTTCGATGGCAAACTTCCACTAAGCTATATGAGGCTCTTCAGGGTGCCCCCAGAGACGACCTTTCCCTCTCCCCAGATCTGCAGCCTCTCCCTCAAGCCGACGATGCCATGGCGTCGGCGTCATTAACTTAGTACCTGTAGACTGCTATTTGTCTTCCTTTGCCAGGTGTTGATAGTCTGTGTCTGTGAACAAAAAAGGCTTATACAGAATACACTAGATGTTTAGCATGCCAGACTTGTTTTACACAAAGAATTAAACCCCGGCTGCTTTAAGCAAGAGATTAAAAATCAATAAACCAAGCTGGTGTCTGACCCTGCTTACATGTAAGTGTCCACCAGATACAGGTTAAGGCGATCTTTAACAGGTAGTGTCAAGATACATTTACTGTTGCATTTGCCATGTAAATATACATGTACATGTATGTTGTCTCCACGCGATCCTACAATGCGCAATACAAGATTTCCTTATTGGTACAACAAAGTTGTGCTGTCGTGAGTGGGGCTCATGCCTACGGTTTTCTTGCCTTGCCTCGGTTGTTTATTTTCACGGTAGAAATTGACAAAATAAGGCAGTTCTGAAGTTCTCGAAAATACGTAAGTCCAAGTTTTGATTTGAGCCACATTCTGAGCCAACCACATCGCATTTTCGAGGACCCCGGCCCAGGTTTCCGTCGATAACTGCGGGTTTGTCGCAGTTGAATCGTAATAATTTTATGACGCTGGCATTTGGAGCATGGTCTAGTCATATGACTAGGAATCACCTTCAGTAGAACCGGTATACAGACAATTTATTCTAACTGACTGTATGGTTTTATAGCGCTAAGGTTCAGGTTTAACACGTCATGTAACGTCTGAGATGGAGAGGACTGGAGAGCAAACGAGGGACAGGAGATGCACGCAATCCACATCAAATGCAGCACTTGATTGCCGATGTTCTCCGCTACATGCCTTTCATGCCATAGCAAGGAATCGTTCCCAAAGGCTTTTAGTTGTTTGGTGCTAATTCAGTAGGGCACTCAACGTCGGTTTTTTTTCTTTTTTATTTTCTGTATTGAGTTAACGAAGTGTTCGTTTTAGACATTTCAAACTGGTCTACCCGGAAATCACGTGACAACGGCAATCCTGTTACCGCTTTAGGAAATACAGTCCGTAACAGTGGCGGGAACGTGGGCGATTTACGGCTAAAAGCTGGCAGACATGTCTCAAACCACCACTCAACCTGGATCACGCAAAGGCCGGCTGGCTGGATCCTGGCAGCCCATTTGACATTTCACTGTGAAATTACCTGCAGCATTCAGGTCTGGGCGGGATCAGGTTGAGCTTCACGTAATATGTTGTTTACAGAAGTCTGACGCAAGAGAAATTGTTTTGCCCACCTCCACTCCACCCATGCCAACGTTGGCAGTTCGAATAAATATGTACTTTCTTTTTGACGGTTATTCTGCTGGAGAGGGTTTGGCTCCTGCAGGAAAGAACCTCGTGGTGAGTGAAAAGTGTACTATTATTCAGCTAGTTGAAGCTCATGTTTAACAAGACACTACAGAGCCCATGACAACATATAGACCCATTGTAACATTGTGTCATGGAAGGGTTTCTTCCATATAGGTTTTTAATTTAACACCACTCAGGCACTCCTCTCCAAGGACTCCCATCCGCCGTCAGTTTCTCACGCTGTCCTCACATTTCCTGGGAGGAGAATATGAAAAAAAAAAAAAAAAAAAAAAAACACCCACCAGGCAGCTCTTACCAGCTATCTTTCTCACTAACCTGTATAATAGCACGCATAACCCACCACCTTTGCTGTACTAATACGTCTACCGAATGGCACATTTCAGTACCGCGCATGCCGGAAAATAATTCCTGATATCCCGATTAGTAAAATATTAAATTTGATACTTATTTGACATACGACCCTTTATAATTATTGAAAAGTTTCATATAACCAATAAGAAATGTCACATGTCACATTAGTTATTGTGAAGAAAATGTCCTAACAATTAGAATTTAAGTGTGAATTGTACGATCAGTCATTCTTGTCTTTTAATCAAATAAAAAAAAAATGGGAAAAAAAGTAACACACATGAAATGTCAAGAATTGCATTAGTATTTCAGTATTTAGGGTTTGAATACCTCCAAATTGACATTTATGATACTGACATTTCATTTTCCTCTTTGAGCGACATATTCCACAGTGTAGGAAGAGCCTGTCACGAAAGATGGCCCCATGGCGCATTCAGTAATTGTGGTGTCCTAGATGAATTTTTTCTAGCGACACGTGCAATGATATGCATGTACAGTGAAACTTGTCTTTAAGACCAACTGAGAAATAGCGACAACCTGGGAATTAAGGTCTGCTGTTTCACTCCCTAGTCCTATCCAGTGCATGTAAATAGACGTGGGAAATCAGACCATCTTAGAATTCAGGACAGTTCTTGACAGTCCCTGTGTCCAGTCCAGTGTCCTTAATTCCCAGGTTCCAGTTGTTTGCGTCATAAAATGGTCTCTGATATGAGAATGGTCTCACATGTTACACGTGTAGCACCCGGGTGTAACATTACTCTATTAATTGACCACTCATATTCTCTTTATTTTTCAAAATCAAACCATCTTATGCATGTGTCACAGATAAAAGACTGTTGCGTTGGCGTTAATTGATAAAATACATGTACGTTTTTGAATAGCGTATTCAAAAACTCACTTGCACGCACAGTTAAATATGCAAGAAGGTACAGATAAGGCGAGCCGCAACAACTGCCTGGCACCGAGCCCGAGGATAACTTCAGACAACTGGTCCAATGGTTTTACTGCGCCGTATCTCTTCACTCCACTCGATTTAGGTTGAGCTGCAATGCCAGAATGAAATTTGTAGAATGGAATGTTTGCTCCCTGGAACAAAACACGAACATCACCTAAACACATTACTCAGTGAACTGAAGATCCTAGGAGGGAGGAGAGGAGATTTAGAGATGGGCTATTAAATATACGCACTCACCCGAACAGAGATTTTGCCTGCAAGCCTCAGACTGCTGTACTTCTCAGCATAAATGTCACATCAGTCTACATGTATGTCTTAACTACTGGCAGAATTTGGCTGAAATGCCGGCTGCTTAGACAGCGTAGCCCGAAACGCGGCTTCTGGCTGGGGCGATAGCCATAAAGCCACAAACAAGAGATTTGGACATGGGCTAGACACCCCCTTGGGGAGTCTTGGAAATCTGAAGAGGGAGTAGCTGTAGCCCTGGGCCTGGCCACATTAGCCACCCAGCAGTCATTTACCTCAATAATCTTGATGGGCATTGACATCTGGCACAGAAAGGGGCTAGAGCGCGGGGGTGGGGTGATGGTCGGGGTGTTGGTACCATAAATAAACCTTTAGTTATATTACTCGTATTCATAACTCATATTACAGGTTCGACGTGTAGCCACATGGTTGACAGGGTCATGAGCATCATGAGTTTAACATACAGATAGGACGAACGTTTAGACTCCAGACGGGTACCTAACGACCTGTGACCTAAGGCGGTTTTAAAGGTGAGCGGGTGACCTGGCACATCATAAAAGTGATATAGGACCTACATGTATTTATTATTATAATTGTTTACACTCACCTGCGACCTTAAGACTTGTTACCTGGTGATTACAGGTAAGTACAATTTAAAACGTCTGCTGTTCTCCTTTCATAAATCTGTAAATATTATTCTATGTATAGACTGATTAAGTGTCTGCAACCACCCTACTACACCTATTCCCCGCCGATTTAGTCTCTTAGGTTTGTGCGCTGAACGCTATACAATGCCTGCTTGGAGAAAATGACTTATAAATATTGCAATCATGTTGATAAAAGAAACAAACAAACAAAAATGAACACCGGTATCCATGTACGATTAAAAAGCACACAATATTATCAATGCAGACAGTATGTACAGATGGTACACTGCTACAGTGTGTGTGGGGGGGGGGGGAGGGGTACCACTACCTGTGGGTAAGCAGCTCGCAGTCAATAGCAAATTTCTACAGCTGCATGTATAAAATAAATATGGATAGCAATCAATAAGAATGCGGAAAGTAAATCGGTGGGAAGTGGGTTCACATAAATACATTCTGGTCATCTGGGCTCTCATTGTGTAGACATGGAATACAAACCTATCATGACATTGACTGATGAAATGTAGAGTTTATGTCGTTCAGAGAGCTCAAGGTTTCTTGCTGGCGCAGTAAGTTTCTGACACTGGAAACTGGAAATAAACTGGAAAAAAGTGGAAAACATGGGAGTTAAAATTCATTTATATCAAACCTCTGACAATCATAAGCCTGTTCTTGGATTGATTGCTGAAAACGTGACTAGTGTACAATGTATGTCGGCATATTTAAATTTAGATGGTACTTGCCCACAAATTTTGCACTAATTATCCCAGCTATTAGGGCCCGGATAATCTTTGACAAATCATTACAAGGCTCTTCTCTATATTTCATTAGGACCTCACAAACCCGAGGGGCTCATCGTGTGCCAACAGAGCCACCCTAGCATGATGCAGGCGTATAGTTATCCATAAGAAGCTGATAATTTCACCTCGTGTCGCACCAAGACATAATAACAGCCAGCCCAACGATATTTGTGTCCCCGAGGGATTCTTCATGGCTGTTTTATGGTGTGCGTCTGGCCTTACGTAACAAGGAGTTCAGAATGGGCGTTTTCCTCTTCTGGGACATTATTGAATATTTTTATGGTATTCAAAAGCCCTCAAGGAAGAAAGAAATACGGCCGACATTAAATTTGAATGGAAAGTTTACTACCTACAATTAAAACATTATGAGGAGAACTGGCCGGCATTTTAGTGTGGGGATTTCCGAGGAGAAATGGGTCCGTGCTGGCACCATGCCAAGATAAGGTCACATGGGGACTCTTGTAAGTATTTAGTACTTAAGATAGACAGGAATTTTATTTTGGGACTCGGCGTTCTTTGACTTAAACAATAGATCGAAACTTAAAAATAACAAAATACCCTATGACACAAGGTCATAAGATTGGATACAAACGCGCCGTGAAACGATTTGCCGATACGAGAAAGACCGGGGAGAATACTGTATAAAGGGTGGTGTAACTCGGCTGACTGGTTAGAGTAATAATCGTCCGACGCACATCCCCAGCTTGGCATTAATGAGTTAGGCAACCGACTGGGCGGCTCGGAGTCAGTACAATGGTCTGAGTGATTCCTTTCTGCTCACCTGTGGCGGAATTGAATCGGTGGTTTGGCACCCAAAAACTGTCGGGCGTAGATCCTTCGGCCCAAACAAGACAGGTCCACATTAACTCACACACATACACCTGCATACACCACCGAATCCAACTTTCAGTCGGTGATATTACCATGAGTGGTTGAAAGCCGACTATAAGCCTGATTCACCCTCCCCCCAGTCAGATGGGGAACTGACTATTTGAGGTGTTGCCAATCTTCGGATCATGTTGCCCAGATCTGGGGACTGCTTCTTTTCCTCTTTTCCAGATATCTGTAATCTCTTTTGATTTGGAACCGTCTTTCTGTATCCGAGGTGTTGTGTGCGACCTAATTAGTGACCTTGAGGGCGAGTGCAAGTGGTAGTTGGATGTGTAATCCTGTTTCTTTATTTGAGATGTCATGCGCGACCTAACTGGTGACCTTGAGGGTGAGCGCGAGTGGTAGTTGAATACGAAACGCTTTTTCTTTATGCGAGATGTCATGCGCGACTTAACTGGTGACCTTCAAGGCAAGCATGAGTGGTAGTTGGATGCGGAACCCTCCTGTGTCTGAGATGTCATGCGCGACCTAACTAGTGGCCTTGAGGGTGAGCACGAGTGGTAGTTGGATCTGGATCCTTCTTTCTGTATCCGAGATATTGTGCGCAACCTAACTGGTGACCTTGAGCATGAGTGGTAGTTGGATGTGGAACCCTCTTTCTGTATCCGAGATGCCGTGCGTGACCTAACTTGTGACCTTAAGGCTGGGTGATGATGATATCAAAGTTTAACGGCACATCAACACCAAAAGAGTCATACAGTACCAAAACAGGTGTAAACTGTCTCGCAGAGAGGAACCAGTCTTGGCAAGAAATCGCCTGGGACATACGTATCTTACACATAGGTACTTGTTAAACCGAGAAGACCAGCCTGAATGTGTCTGATGTGCCTGCCCATTGACAGTTCAACATATTGTTATGTAAGGTGTTTGGTCGGGTTTACTGTATGACTGTGGGGAATGTATATAACCTGTTCTTTACCAACTCTACCTTACGATGGGGAATTTGCTCTCTACTCTATAGCGTTCTGCTCTATCATGGTACGCTAGATATAATGTCTGGATATCCTGCTATAATTGCCTGTCTAGACCTATTCTCTTCTCGCGGTGGTATTCTACTTGTCTGGAATGTTACTAGGGCAGTCTCTTTCTAAGTAGTGAGGGTCTGGCCATGTTATTTCTCAGAGGGGACAACCTAATAATAATGTATCTTACTCTAACGCGATATCAGATAACTCTATCTATCAAAACAACACACTGGGATAGGGTTAATAAAGTTAGTCATTTATTTACCGATACATCTTATTATCTTACAGTCAATGTTCATTCAGACACCGGGCTGGGGGACGGGGTGGGGAATGGGAGGAAAGATAACTGAATGTCGCCTACCTCACTATCCGATCTCTGCTACTGTCTGCTCCTACGCTGTCTATCCTGCCACTGCTCTGCTGATCCTGATGCTGCTATCTACTGCTCCTGTTCTGCTTCTTGCTAATCCTGCCCTGTCTATCTCCTTCCTCTGTTCCTAGCTGATCTCTGTTCCCACTCTTAACTCTCTGACTCCAGAATCCTGACTTCGTCTCTCCCCTGTCTCCCTGTTCCCTGTCTCTCAAATCCACCTTCTGATCAATCCTGCACTCCTATT
>JAAUYG010049016.1_pt1 | contig 12089 bp, 12 predicted proteins | sample 7278091 | NCBI WGS metagenome assembly JAAUYG01 (sample SAMN14350201, study PRJNA611818) | marine sediment metagenome | isolation source: surface marine sediment (0.6m) | place: French Polynesia: Moorea | collected 2018-08 | reverse complement strand
GAAGAATCCTTTAAAAACATCCTGTGTCCAGACGGTGATCCGGATCACCCCCAAAATCTAATTGATTGTTCCTTGGCCCGCTCCGGACCCTTCCTAAAATTTTCGTAAAAACTGGTCAGTAACTTTTTGCGTAATCTTGATGACACACACACACACAGACAAACAAACTAACCGAAGCAAAAACATAACCTCCTTGACGGAGGTAATTACAGTTCAGAAAATACCCAAAAAGTTTCTTTCAAAATGCCCCACAGAATTTGGATTTTTCTCTCCCAATGCCTATGCCGTACCGGGTGTCCGTGGCACACCCTTACCACTTTTTCTTATCAGTGCCTCCCCCGGGTGTGAGACTCAACTTATCGGCAGCATTGACGACTGGTCCCAATCTATCAATATGAATCGCCAGACAGATGCCATTGTGCTCGACTGCAACAAGGCCTTCAACAAAGTCTCCCACACCAAGCTCCTCTATAAGATCAGGTACTATGGCATGAACTGACCACACTAACAAAGTTGGATCGGAGCTTTCCTAGGAAACCGCAGCCAACAGGTGGTGGTGAATGGCCAAAACATCCAGCTCAGCAGTGGTTATGTCTGGTGTCCCGCAGGATACAGTTCTGGGCCCTATCCTCTTCCTGCTGTATATGCTCTTCCTGCTGTATATTAATGACATCACTGAACATGCTGAAGGTGTACACTCCACGACAAGACTCTTCGCTGATGACAACATAGTATACCGGGAGATACTGATGCCAGACGACCATGCCATCCTGAACAACGATCTGGACACTCATTCAGTGGGCCAAGATGTGGCAGATGGGACCTTAATGTCAACAACTGCGCAGTACTCTCAATTACCACGAAGAGGAAGCCCTCCATCTACACCTATACCATGTGTGAAGAGAATGTCCCTCAAGCTGACAACCACGACTACCTTGGAGTCACTATCAACATCAAGCTCTCATGGAAACCCCACATCTCCAAGATCCACTCCAAGGCCAGTCACACTGGGCCTCAACAAGCGGACACTCGATGCAGCTGCTCCGCAGGTCAAGAAGTATGTATATGAGGCACTTGTCAGACCCACACTGGTGTATGCCACATGCGCTGGTCACCTTGCACCAAAGTGGACAGACAAATGGTAACCATTGAGGGGATACAGCGAGTGGCAGCCAGGTTCGACTCAGGTGATTACCAGTGTCATTTCAGTGTCACCGCAATGCTCAACAGGATTGAGTGGGACACGCTGGAGACCCAACGGCACCTTCGAGATGCCACCATATGTTTTTAAGATCTGCCATGGACATGTGAAATTTCCGCTCCCACTCATCATTATGGCGGCAGACAACTGGACAATATGTCTACACCACCACAAACTCCGGGTGATACCCTCAGCATATGTCTGATGTACCAGAACACATTCTATGTGAGATGTGTACCCATCTGGAACTGTCTGCCCTGTGAAGCGGTACAAGCAGACACCACAGCAGCATTCCAGATGGCCAGTCCGCCTGTCATAAGGACCCTGTAAACCCGCCCACCCCCAGATTTTAGCCTGCACACGAGCACGTTTTATCTGTGGATAGTTCTGTACAGTGCATATTTTGCTGATGACGTCACACAACTGCAGCCTAGTAAATTATTACTTATCAGCAGTACAAAACTTAAGACTTGAAGAGTAAAAAAAGTTAAGTTCAGTAGTTGTGCAGTAGTTCATCATCAAATTCCTCTGTTTTCAGATTGCGTGCTGCTGTGGTCCTCGGACATATGGATTTTGCTGCTGTCCAAAGGAATCCACTGGAACTCGTGTTCTGTATAGTGGTATGCTGTTACTGGCTACCGTGGTCTGCTGTGTGATGCAAACACCGGAAATACAGCATATTCTGATTGAACAGGTATCATTTAAACTACTTAATTGTAACATTGCCACACAAGCATATTCTACGTATACTTCTCTGACTCACATACACATCATAAATCTGATACACCATGTGATAAGTAATGATAATACAAATGTACTGATTTGACACCTCACGGTAAGAATATACAATGTATAACTTTGTGTGAATTTATGAAATTGTGTCCTGGAACTTGGGTACCATGCCGTTTGTGCAGGTTCAACGCTATCACTACCAATTTGTGCAGCGATAAGTGTTGAACCTGCACAAACAGCATGGTTAGTGTCCTGGGCAGTTTAATATCTTATTACAATAAACAGATGACCAATAATTACTGGAGATACATGACATACGTAAAATAAAAACATCTGAAAATAAGATGACCTTCTAATAGTATATTAGTAGTATATACCGGGGTAATAGTATATGCTGCTGTTCAGTACCGATTAAAGAGTTTCATAGCTAATTACAAAATCCATTACAGAATTTCAGTTGTAAGGTGGGACTTTATTTTGTCACAGGTTCCTCGTTTCAATGAGACCTGTGTGCTGCTGAATGGGGGACATAACTGCGAGGATCTGTTGGGGTACCGTGCAGTTTACCGGGTATGCTTCACCATGGCAGCCTTCCACATTCTGCTGATGTTACTGACACTCTGCGTGAAGACCAGCAAAAGCTGGAGGGCCGGGGTGCACAACGGGTAAAGTACAACATGAGAAAAAAAAAAGAAAAAAGAATCAAGCCTCATGAACTGAGGTACTAGTAGTCGCTCTGACAAATACATGTATGTGGGAAGTCCCCATGCATCATATTGTATAACAGTATTCTGTCAGAATTACTGCTGCCAGCCTTAGCTGAAAAGGTTGTATGCAACTAGCATAGGCTAGCAATAGATTATGAAGATGTGTATACTGGTATATGTATATGTGTATTAGAACATGTAGAAAGCTTAAAATATTTGATTTATACATATCATATTTTATATATATCCTTATTATTTATATCCTAGTAGTAAGTATATATGTCCACAATGTAACATTGATGTGTATTTGGCGTGGCAAATTAAAATGATTCTCATGATCAATGATCCTGTTATTATGTTGTGTTAGCAACAGAGCTGGGGTATTTTTACTTGTGCTAGTACTGGTTTTTGCAGTTTTTTCTCATAAAATGTTTCCATTTTGTTTCAGGTTCTGGTTCTTTAAGTTCCTGGCTCTTGTAGGACTCTGCATCGGCACATTCTATTTTCCTGGGGATGAGATATTTTCCCTTGGTGAGAAATGCCTTTCTTCAAACAATGAGTCTAGTCTTTATAGTACAGTGGTACCTCACAATTAAGCTCATGTACCCATGGGACTGTTGTAAACTGGTCTTAGTTGTGAGGTAGTCTTATTTCTGAGTCTACTCAATATTGAAAATGCAAGTTTGGTATTGTCGAGAAGTGGTCCCAATTCTGAAGTGGCCGTCAAGAGAAGCTCCACTGTACTATTAATGTGTAGAATCATTCATGATGGTATTATCAGTAAAGTAAATCTACTTCTTTTTAGAGTACCTGACGTACATTGCTTGGTATACTATTCCTATTTTAGACCAAGAAACCTTAAATGCACCCCTGTATACAGTGCAACCCTGCTTTAAGACCATATGTCTAGTGCTATATTGTTTTAGATTTAAGACTACTAAGTACCTCAGACTGGAGGTCTCAATTGTGATGGTCTTAATTCCGGGGGCTGATTGTTTGTCTTCGAGTTAAAAGTATGGGAACGCTGATTTGATAGACTGCAACAATATTTCACAGTTTCATGTTCTGTGTCAAAACTAGTTTACATGAACAGGATTAATAACCAATGTACGTGTTAATTTGTTTATCTCATTCACTCACTGAAATCTAAAATTTGGATACATTTATAATAAGTTTATAAGTTTATACCACTTGTAGAGCGCTCATTTCTGCTGACTATTCATTGGCGCTGTACAACAATAATGTTTACAGTTAAGCATTGGTTACAGCTTGAAACCACGACAAATCCAGTAAGTTTTAAGGTTCTTTTTAAAGACAGCTAAACAGTTGCAATCTCTTAGGTTTTCTGGTAAGACATTCCACAGGTTAGGGCCGGCTACACTGAGTGGCCTGTCAGCGAATAATCAGTGGAAAGCATTGGAAATATGCATGGAAATAACAGAATGTACTTGTATTGAAGATTTGGTTACATACAACATGTGACTGTTTTGCGTTTCCTTTCCAGTGTGGATGTACATTGGCATGGCTGGTGGCTTTCTCTTCATTGTGCTGCAGCTTATTGTGCTGGTAGATTTTGCGCACATTTGGCATTGTAGATGGTATGTAGTTTTATCCTGAAGTTAGCACAAGCTGGTGTTTGTGCGAACAAATCCCATCCATTTCTTTGGGTAGAAACGTATGGGTACTACTGGAAACATACGTACCATATTCATTCTAATAAAAGGGCAGTGCGTGAGTGCAAAGGATTGGGTGCATATGTAACAATTTCAATAATAAAGCCTGAAGTCTGGTACTTGTAACCTACAATCCAACAGTATTATCCTGATGGTGGTCCTTTCATTACAAGTAAATGGCATGTGTAGAGGCCAAATGGGTGCAATATTGCTAAGATTTTGCTGTTTCTTGATGATCTTTTATATTTTATCAGGCATTTGATATTAATATGTCCTTCACCCGTGTTACCTGGTGTTATATATATTTGTTGCTGAAGGGGCATGCATGAAGAATTACTGTAGAGGCAGACCATTGCTTTTGTGTTGAAATGTTGGTACATATTAACTTGTTAACTCATATTAACAAAACATATGGTTATTCTTATCAGAATATGTATATGAGCGAATATATATGAGCGAATATGAATATTTTGACAAAGTATTGAAGTGTATACCATATAATGGTTACTTTTATTTATTTATTGGTTTCCAGGAACCGGAAAGGGAATGGTGAAGATGGACACAGTGGCAATGTTTGCTGGTTTGTAGGTAGGCCAAATTTCCTGACAGAGGGCGGTTTAATACAATGGTTCCTCTGACATAAGAACCCTCCATATTAAGACTTCCTTGTAGTTTAACACCTTCTATCGGTTAATGTTATGGACCGCTCCTGTAGCTTAGTGGTTAGAGTGTCGGGGTCTGGGAGGCCAGCGTTCGATCCCCGACTGCATCACACCAAAGACTTAAAAACTGGGAGTTTGTGTTTCTCAGCTTGGAACTTGTCGCTAATGAGTTAGCTAACTGACTGTCTGGCTCAGAGTCAGTATAATGGTCTGAGCGATTCCTTTCTGCTCACCTGTGGTGGAATTGAGTCAGCGGCTTGGCACCCAAAAACTGTAGGGCATAGATCATTCAGCCCAAACAAGCCAGGTCCAACTTAACTCACCACACCTACACCTGCATATGCCACCGAATCCAACTTGCAGTCACGGTGATATGATCTTGAGAGGTTGAAAGCTGACTTTAAAATATACCCCTATTTCAAGACCACATTCAATTTAAAACCACATTTTTCTGGCTAAATAGAGGTTTTAAATTGCAGGAACCACTGTATCACTTTAAAGTTATGAGAAATAAAACACCTCCTGGCTAAGTACAAAGCACACATACTGGCAGTTTTGTTTAAAGCGAATGCGCATAAAGGTGTAATGTGCATTAGTTTCTTTCTCATATCGCATGGTAGTAGATACAGGCTTTTACCGGCAGTACATTGTGAATATAACGTTCAATAACTCCAAATTGTGGTAAAAGCCACATGCTTATGTTATCATGCTAAATTAGTTATAGGACTTACTCATTGATGTCAGCACTGTTTCTCAACTTTCTCACTTTTTGTTTTTCAGCCCTGTACTTCTGCGCAGGTGTTTTCACTGTGGCCGCCGGCGTCGGCAATGTTTTCCTGTTTATTTACTTCACTAAAGTGGATGCCTGCTTGGAGAACAAAATTTTCATTGGCGTCAACGCTGGACTGTGCGTCTTGATGTGCTTGTTGTCCATCTTTCCTGGTATCCGGAAATGTAAGTAGCAGCTTAACTACACCCGCAGTCAACATTAATATTCTTTTGTAGACTGTTGTAAACTGTTGTATATAAAAGTTTAACTACACAGCAGTTTTGGGCTTAGTTATCTTCACTATCTTCGTAACCAGCAATAATTACATCCATTGTATGTACTTATGCTGTATAGATAACTGGGAATACATGTACAGCGGTCCCTCTCTCAGTGGCCACTCTGAACAGAGACCAACCTCTGTAATATGGCCATAAATCCATAAATCTTTGCCACTACTACCATTAAGGTATTGTTCACCAAGGGTCACCTGTAATGTGACCACAATTTCTTGGCAAATAAGGTGGCCTTATTAGAGAGGGACTATATGTAGGTGCCTAATCGCAATCCATTGTTACAGAGGTACACTTCTCCCTATTATCACCCCGGTGCCAAAAGAACTTTAAATTTAGACCAAAACAGACCGCACAGTGCCACTGTTCTGCGGCAACATCTGTTGTCTGACACAGGAGACAAAAAATGAGGGTTTAAATTCACCTTTTACAGGACTGCCAGTAAAGGGATGAAAAGTACAGTCGAACATGCTACTAGTACCCCTGCCACAGTTCCAACACTACTCATGCTACTGGCAATGCCAAGACGTTAATGTAGTCCCTTCATATATAGGAGTTCCCTGTATGTAGTTGCATTGAATCCCCAGTCACTGAAAACCCCAGTTTGTTAAACTTGGTTTCTTAGATTTTTAATTTGGTAATGTAAGTTCACTAGATGTGCTACTTATCCAATCGTTACTTTTAGGTAACAAGAATGCCGGTCTCCTGCAAGGCTCTGTCATCAGCGTCTATATCACCTATGTCACATGGACAGCTGTCACCAGTGAACCGCCAATGAAAGGTAACGGCACCTATTTTCATTTTCTATGGAACCTGTGGAATAGACAGCCTATGATCTGGGGATATCCATGTATTCAGGGTCAAGTTACCGAAATTACTGTTAAAAACAATTTCTTGGAAAAACTGGTTACAGGATGTTGCTGATGATAACTTCTTGATTAATAGCCATACCAGGCAAGTTCAGCTTCACTAGGGCTCCACATGGGTAAAAAACGAAGTGCGACACGGCTACTTTAAAAGTTGTAGAATCTGACGTGAGCCTTGATAAAAACTGTTGAAAGTGACATCAAAATCTTATAAAAATTGTACAATCTATGTTGAAATTTTATAAAAGACGAAAATCGACATGAAAGCCTTATAACATTGTATAAACTATAATTATAATGTAAATACCGGTACATATAAAAATATTATAAAAAGTGACATGATGAAATAAAATTCTTATGAAAAATGACATGGGACACAGAAAAAAAGCAATAAAAAGTGACATGTGACGCAGCATAAATTATTTGGACCCATGTAGAGCCCTAACACTGAAATGTTTGTCTCACTGTCCCTTACAGTGACAGACCCAGTTCAGTTACAACAGATACAGAGGGCGAGAAATGAAACTGTCCGGATTGCAATGTCTGCGGCGGAATCCATCGCAAACTACCACAACACGTTCGGCCATCTGTATGGCACGGAACCAGATGAACTGTACTGCAAACCAGCCCTGTTCTACCAGAGCAGTGAAATGTTGTCATCCTACGTGGGGGTTGCTATCATGCTGGTCATTGCACTGTATGCTAGGTGAGTATATGTTGTATTACATACATGTATGTAGTGCCACTGGGCAATTTAAAGTGATCTCATATATAGTATTCTTCATTTAATAGGAGACTCATCTTGATAAATTTGCTGTTGCAGGCATCTATATCCCTTTCTGTATTGAATCTCTTGCAACACAACAGTTGTTCTTTGAAGGAATAAAATATAGCATGACATTGTAAAACTTTGAATACATTTCCCACAATGTGTGGAGCATAGTGTATCAGCCACTATAATATTTGTAACCAATAATTTGTTTCAGCCTGAGGACTTCCCAGCAGTCCAGTGCATTCGGGATTATGAGCAAGGCAGATTATGAGGTAAAATAATTGCTTCATTTTGTCTTGTTAAAAAGTGTTCTTGGATTTCTTGCAGTCATTACGCTCTCTCCCCCTTTGCACTGTTCCTATGCGGCTATTGCACTAGTGTTTAATTGATCGTCATTGATGTGACTGCTGCTTGGAGTGACCTACATATATATTTTTATGTTTTTTTTTATTTTCAGCCTGAAGGAACATGCTGTGGATGTCTCGGTGAGTAATAGCTTGCTTCCTAGATAAGTTGAAAAAGATAGGTTTTATAATCATGATAATAGAGAGATGTACCAGTAACGAATAATTGATGCAAATCATCGATTCAAGCAAATTTCATAGAGCATCACTTATCATTTGTGTGCATCGATGTATTGGCAAACCCATCCATTTAGCTTCCCACGCCTGCCAGTCGTCTACTGCCATATTGAGGTTTGCTGTCAGAAAGTCACGATTTATGAGCAGCGCAGTGGGCATTACCTGGTACTGGCAACAGTATCCTTGGTATATCATGTATATCTTAACGTCAAATACCAATAAGCATTGCACAGGATAAAATTGAGAAAGACTACTGTCTACGGAGGAGCGATAATAGGGATATAGGGTGCTTTTTGTGCAGATGGGTTTTTAGCAATGCATGGATACTAATACTGTGATCTTACGATTCACAACTTGGCTGCCAATTACACCTCTATTTTAAAAGCAACCATGCACATTCTCTTCAGCATTCAACTTGCCATGTCTTCCTTAGCATGCCATACAATATTATCATGATAATTGCCTGTAGGACTATCGATATGTTTTCTGGGATACCTTAGTATTGCTAGGACCAAGTCTGGCATCTGTGCCTTGTTGTGTCTATATATGTCACATACTCAGTTAAATTCAGTAGGGAAAAAAATATACCAATATTTGTATGTGCATTTAATATTTGTATGGCTTGTAAATTAAAGCCCCTGATGATACGTTTACCTTACAGACTGTGGAAGTGAAAATGTTGACTGCTGTGAAGTGATCCGAGATGAGCGTGAGGGCGTGGCCTACAGCTACTCCTTCTTCCACTTCATCTTTGCTGCTGCCTCCCTCTACATCATGATGCAGCTGACCATGTGGTACATGTAAGTACTGCGTGCCTGTATTCCCCACGTGCAATACTGCTGTATTTTCATTTTACATTGCCACACTTTCCTATATGAAATGTGTTGATGTGATTACTGTTATAGGTTTCTTTATGGAATATTTGAATAACCAGATGCATCCATTGGCTGTAACACAGTGGATAGCCTTACCTATATACGGTGTCTAATTGGGCTTTGTATGTAGGAGGGGTTTGTTCAGTGGGTGGGTGGGCTTGATAAAAGATGGAAGCTCCACCATGTCCACTGGCATGTGTATGAGGCTACACATTTAGTGGAACTATAAAAACGGCCTTGAAGAAGTTTTTGAATTCTCTTGAACATGTTGAATGCTTTAGGGTTAGGAATGGATAAAATAAGGGATCATCAACAAACCCAGACAAAATAGAATCCATCACACCAAATGTTTTTGGACAGTTTTAATAAAAATGAGTATTTATCACCTGAATTTGGTTTCAAACTGTAATTCTTTGTCTTGGGGCTGCACGCCCACCAGACCCATCACAGTTTGGGAGCGATAGACCACTACCCTAGTCAGAGCTCCCCAATAGGGGCCTCCGAGATAGGACCTTGGAAGGGACCCTAATAATAAGAATCAATGGGGGGACCAGCACCCTTTAGGATTTAGGAATGGATCAAGTACGGGATCATCAATAAACCCAGACATTAAAATAGAATCAATCACATATCATCATACTTGATACCCATTACATTCCCTGTATTGTGGATCCTTTGATCATTATTTCCCACTATAGTACCATTATAATAGTTGTGCATAATGTGATCATTGTTTTCCCAGGCCCGAAAAATCCGCTATCCACACCCTAGCCAGCAACTGGCCCTCTGTCTGGGTTAAGATGGCCTCCAGCTGGACATGTGCTGCCATCTACCTCTGGACACTGTTTGTTCCTCGCTGTCTGTCCAAGCGTGATTTCTCTACCTTGCACCCACCACGCAGGAGACACCAGCAGCAAACTGAACCAGACGGAGCTGGGATCGAGCTTACAGCACCAACTAATCCAGATGAACAGCGTCCTGTTCCAAGCTGTCCTGATGAAGCTGAAATAGCGCATAATGAATTGTACCCAGATTTGAATTTGAGTGACTCCAGGCAGAGCCTCCCTGGATCCCGCCGTCTTCAGGAGGAAGGTAGGATGAGCGGCTCCAGAGAAAGTCTGACCGGACGAAAGGGTAGGGGCCAGTCCCCTCTCCGGGGATCGAAAGGAAGCCTTGCTGGATCAAGGGAGAGCCTTTCTAAGGGCAAAAGATCTGGAAGAGATATAAGATTGGTGTGAATCGCATAGCAGCCATGAGGTCTTGATTTTCTTGCTAGCTTTGCCAAATTTTGTTAACAAATTTTATCTTTTATCATGTAGTTTTTTTTTTGCACAAGGAAATATTTATCTGTGTTTAAATGTTTTTTAGGTTGCTTTAGTCTCAGAATCTCCTTTATATATCACTCGTGCTTTTCTTTACTATTTTACACTACTATCTTTAGCTATCTTTATCTTTTTATGGTACCCTTGTTTGAAGTATGGGATGGAATACATATATTTTATATGTCCTTGTTCTGTGCAAAAGTCAAATTACACTTTATTTTGGTACATGCTTGTTACTTCTGTTAGTGCATTGTTAAGATTTGAAACAAACATTTTAACTGCTAGAGCTACTCCACCAACCTACGCTTCATTAATGCGAACAGTGTACATGTATATTATTTATGCTTCTGTGAGTATGATTTGTTCATGCTTAGGCATTAGGTATAGATCGAAGGTTACCATCTTATGACCGGATTTTAGCACTGGGAGAAGACACAAAAACCCACTTACAGTTTCACACAATACTCCGAAATCTCAAACATGGCATTTATTGTACATTTGTACATATAGCTTCATGTGTTCATATACTGGTATGTGGAAATATATCCCTTTGAGCAGCATTCCTTTATATGAACTTCTATCACATGGTATTGTTACTTCTGTTTAGACTAAATTAGGCTAAGTTTAGACTAAAGCAATCTAAGCTTCTATTACAGAACTGGGGTAAATTAAATACCTGGTACATATATGGAAATAGAAACTACCGGGTAATTCCATGTGTTGGAGCTTCACTGCATATCCAAGACTGACTTCTATGTCTGCATAATACAAATCAGAAATATTTTGTAAAGGCTGCTGTTTTAACTAGCTTTGTGAACTCTTCAGTATTGTCTTAGATCTGATGATAATAATAAAGTACACATGTCTTTGAACAGGATTATGATATGTTTTGTTGACTTTAGTAAGCGAGAGTATATTTTGGCAGAATCTTTCTCTGCACCTTGATTGGCTTACTAATATCAATTTGACAACATATATGCTAAAATACGTGTTACGTGTCTTCAATATCAGTGTGTATATAATGAAGAAAATTGTTGTGTCGTATTTGTTATAATGTGATTAGCAATTAATGCTATTCACAACATGGCAATTTTAAATGCAGATGTTAAAACTTGGAAGATTTGTCAACTAAGCAATATTACACACTGCTGTGTCGTATAGGATGAAAGAGAGCAATGCAAATATTACAGTTTCCAGAAATACTCCTATCAAAAACTGATTTGTAGTTTCAAATGAGTTAAACTTTCATGATATTTTGAGTAAGCTGCTATATCTAATACCACACACAAATGTCTTAAATTCTGTAGCATTTCCTATCTGGAAATGAATTTTGTGCATTTGTTTATTTTCTCGTATGGAAAAAGAGTTGTGTGTTTTACGTATAGAACATGCAGAAATTCTATCTAAAATTTTGTACAATTGTGCATTGTAATTATACGGAACACATACTTAGTTTTATAGGAGAAAAAAAATATTTGAATTTGCCTATATTAAATGTGGTGTATACATATATACATGTACCAGTAAATATGTTTTTGCATAATGTGTTTCGGATGTGTTTAGATTGTTGCACAACAGCACAGAGCACACCGCAGAGTTTCTGTTGTTTATAGCATAATATTGTTATTATATAAAAAAG
>JAAUYG010039828.1_pt1 | contig 12089 bp, 8 predicted proteins | sample 7278091 | NCBI WGS metagenome assembly JAAUYG01 (sample SAMN14350201, study PRJNA611818) | marine sediment metagenome | isolation source: surface marine sediment (0.6m) | place: French Polynesia: Moorea | collected 2018-08 | reverse complement strand
TAGCTCGACATCGCAGCCGGATGTGTGGTGGGTGAGCCCCCTAGGGTATTCCCCTGCTGCCCATCTCTCTCGTGGGTGGTCTGAAGGCGTCACAGACTCTCGTCTGAACGCAGGAAGACCAAGAGCGTGAGGCGAGGTCGATCCTACTCGTCCTACTTGTCCTACTCGTCCTACTCGTCCCGTCCTTCCTCAGGAAGGACAGTCACTTACCAGTGGGGCCCGGTTAAATATAAATCAGGTCGCCGCGCTCAAGGCGTGGGACCGTACGCACGCTTGTCCTGGGCGTCGCGCTCCTCAAGGAAAATCCCCTAGCACCACTCAGAGCCACACAGTTGATTGTAAACCACAAGAGAGAGCGGAACACCACAATATAATACCAAGGAAATATGCCCTAGTACTGACGTACTGGTTACCTACAAATATGGGAAGGAATACAACTAATCAAATCAGAACTAATTCAAATTCCATAGCTTAAAAATTTTGCCTTATAGACAGCTGACCAATATACAAAAAGTCTAAACCTACTAGCGGGTCTTGTCTATGTACATGCAAGCTACGTGCTTAACACACGTGCGGACACGTCTACATGCATGCACGTCACACGCACGCTCTTTGCTGTATATGTACATCTTTTGCTGGACACAGGAACCTCTGTTTCATGTTGGACGTAATGTTTCAGCCATTACTGCACGCGGACCGTCACCAGACAACAGCCTTACTACAGGAGGTACTATGTTAGATGCGGGATCTGGGGCAGTCGGAGGTAAGACACGCTTTGCAACAAAAGCAGACAGCGACAAAATATTAAGATTCATCTTGAAAAATAAATTGGCCGAATGGGCATTTGTATAAACATGACATTTTAAAAGACCGGTGTACTAACCCTGCACTTCATCGCCATAGATGATAGTAAAGGGAGTGTGGGTGTGTGTGTGTGGGGGGGGGGGGCGGTAGATACCTGTGACAATGTTTGCGAAGTACTCGGTTGCCTTATCATTTATATAAGGAAAGTGACTTAATGCTAAATGGGTCTAGCGGCGAAGGGAACCAGGCCTTTACAAGCAATATCAGAGACACGGCGAGCACGTATAAGGCACCGTTTAGCACCCTTTACATTGTAGACCAGAGGATCTAGGCTCAAATGGGATAACCCAAAACAAATTGCAATAGTAATGTGTCATATACCAAATGAATGATTTGTCAAAAGCTCTTTCATGTTAAATAACACAGTTTAAAAGTTTAAAATCATTTTAGGCACAATCATTATGTTCACAAATCAAAGTCTAGGTGCGCGTAAGGCTAAAGTTTCCCCCTCTAGAGAAAGGTGTTCAACTAATTACATTTTGGTAGATTTTGGATATGTTATAGAGCCCCCCCCCCCCAAAAAAAAAAATCTTTCATTTGGTATATGACACATTACAATTGCAATGGGTTTGGGGCGCTTCCTTAACCTTCCCCTCCCCGGTCTATTGTCTATATAACCCACTGTATAAAACGCTCCGAAAGTACCAGCATTTAAGTTAATGGGAAACCAGACGAGTAATGAAGACTCGAAGACCAATGGTCGAATATATAATCACTTCCATTCTGACCTGTCAGCGCCATGTATTCGCGTTAGCTACAACACGCGCTAAGCATTGGAGAGGCTGTGGTTTACGAAGATGAATCACTTCCAACCTTCGTAAATTCCAACAGACACGGTATGGGACTCCTCCTGAAGCCTATCTAGTGTGCGCACTTTTCTGCCGCAAGTGCTGCGTAATGAAATATATAGAAAGATATAGTCCTCCGAAATCTCAAAAAGGGGTGATATCGGAAATTGCCCACTAAATTTTTATTTATTATTTTTTTATTTATTTACCAACCATTAAATGGAGAGACATACACAACACATACATCGACAAAATACGATAAAAGTGGATGTGGCATTGGCATTGTTATATATTTGGGGATGAAACCATATTCAGTTTACCTTATTGTCCTTAGTAACATCCCAATAAGGTATATGTATCTTAAACTATCCATACTAAGGACATTCAATGCCTAATTCACAGATCGGCGCACCTTATGTCGAAAGTAGTTCTGCGAACATTTCCGATTAAATTCGATTAAGGACGAGGTTCAACATGTTCACGGTAGACTGTGCCCCACAATTACAGCTATTCGGAAGAGCCCAAGATCGCGATTGTTGGACTCGGCGAAGGGTCGCTCGCACACACCTGTGTAATCTCACATAGCAATCGCAATTTTGTGCGCTACTAATACGGCGACCGAATCACACTTTACAGTGTCATGCATGCTTTTCCGGAAAATAGTTCTTGATTTCCCAGTTAGTAAATGATTAAATTCGTGGTCATATAAACTATTGATCATCTTAAAACATTGGATAGTTCAATTTATAGGTAATATTTCAACTTATTTCGCTAATATACCATTTAAAGGTACTGACATATTCAGCTATATTACTGTATTATAAAGACCATGTCATCGCCGCTATATTTCATTCTGTACTTTCAAATATTTCTTTGTGGTACTGTTTTGGCCATATTTCTTATTTAAAGGTCTGGTGATGTAATGCACTTGATAATAAGGCTTACATGTATCTCCACAGAAACTAAATGTATCTTCGCTTTAAATATTTTAAATATTTCAAATTTATTTATTTGGGGATAGATATATTAAGCCGCCATACTTGGCACTATTTTTAACGGCCATGCAATGTGTTCCTTGCGTCAGGTTATTAGTAGCCATTGGGTTTCTTCCAGACTGCGTCAATAGCAAACGAAGATCTGTCAATTTTGCCCTGTGTTCATGGCGATTGAAAAAGTTTTAAATACGCAACGCATGGTCGTCTCGCCTTTGTTACTTACTTGGATTCTATAAGCTGCTAAGTAAAAACTTGACACTTCTCAGAGCCTTTTACATCATGTACATTGGTGGGCTATAAATGATATTTTGGCCCGTTCTGTGGGTCTTGCAAATACAATATATCTGGTAGATTATACGTATCAATTTCAAGTTAAAGCAAGTTAAAAATACGAGATTGATCGAAAGCACATTATCATTATATGGGGTACTTTTGACATTGTAGTGTTCAAGGCCATTTGGGCGTCATTCGGTGCACTTGTTTCAAAATGGTCTGTAACTTGGAAACGGCTGGCTGTAGAGGGAAAGGGACTGAAATTTGGGACTCAGGGAGACCATTAACCCCAAAAGGTACCCCAATATGGGGTACCTTTGACCTTGTAGGGATCAACGTCATTTGGGGGTCATTCAGGGCGCGTGTCTAATAAAATGGCCTGTAACTTGAAACTGGTTGGTTTTAGAGCGACACGGGCTAAACTTTGGGACTCGGGGACACTAGTATGACATATATGGGGTACATTTCACTTTTCAGTGTCCAGGGTCATTCTGAGGTCATTCGGTGCACTTGTGTCAAAATGGCCTGTAACTCCAAAACGGTAGTTCGTTGAGCGAAACGAACTGAAATATGGGACTCAGAACACTAGTGCAACATGTGCATGTATGGAGTACCTTTGTGCCTCGGATGTTAGTATATAGTTTACATTTTCTTCATTCCTTGGCTAACCAAAGGTATTTTGGCCTTTAAATTTCAAAATTAGGATGAGCCACCTCAGCTACATATCTCGTAGCTACATGGCCGTTAGGCATAAACCTAACTTATTCCACTCTGGCAGGTGACCAATATGATCGTCAAGGTCCCTGTGCCTCTTGTTGGAGACTTAACAGACAATCTTTCTGCAACATATATTATTATGCAACACCCTTGGAATTAGACGCTTGTAGAAATGCAGCTTTAAGAAGAGCCGTGACGAAACGTCGCTTCTTGAACCCTAGGAAGGGTAGCTTTTCCACTGAACGTCACTGGTTACACAAAGACAAATCACAACTGGCAAATACGAGAGCCACTTGTGAATAGTATACGTGATACCTAACATACTAGTACCACATAAAGCACAGCTATAGATTACAATTCAAAGTCGGGGAAGGAGATGTTGTAATACTAAACGGTTCTGGCGGCAATAACAACTGACCTTGATAACCTTGATTCCAAAATTAGAGACATTACTGCCACATTGATCTTGAAATATGATTGAAAGTACCGTAATAATTATATGAGTTGTATCTAGTCCTAGAACTAAACACGCAATAGGTATAGGTATCGTTGCAAACTGGGAAAGAACGGCTCTTTTGCACAGTCCAACATGTACACCCACACAGTTATTCTAAATTGTTATATGAACTGCATGTTTGGCACCGGGACTATAACACAAAAATGTACTTTTATTAGGTGCGCACGCTACAGCAGGGCATATCGTACGGTGTATTACATAGCAAGGGCCTGCTGTGATGGATATACTGGCATGGACTGCGATATGCGTATAACCACCGAGTCCACTTTACCCTGTGAGTAGACTGCTAGTCAGAAATTAGATTCTGTCACTGTGCGTAGGATGTTTATTTACTGTGAATGCCAACCAGTTGTGGCGTGTTGCTATTATTGTAAATGCTTTTTGTAGATGTACATGCAGAAACTGTGTAACATAAGTACCAAAAGTAACATAAGTATATTTTTGAGGTTCGTATTTTGTGGCAATAATCAGGGAACCTCCGTGGACGCAAGTGCCAAATCATTCAATTAAGAATGATAAACGCTTGGAGATAGTTTAGTAAATATACGTTGCATAAAAAGAACTAAAACAATGTTAAATATGCCTGTATCTTTCAGATTACTGCATTTTCTGACACGTGAATAATATTTATCGAGTTGAAACATTCAAGCGTCGCCTTCACTCTCTATCTAAAATATCGCAAAGCATTAGGTTTCTTTATGCCCAGGCATGACGTTCTCACATATTTGGTGGAATGATCGAAGTGAAGAATGTTCTCTATAGTTTATGTGTGTATTTATTCTATGTGGCGAGAAATATAAAATGTATCTTTGCATTGCTGTACTGAAATTACATTAAAATATATTTATATACATATATTTTTATAGCAATACCTACTTCAGTTTTTCCACAAAACATTCTGTTGTATTGTTTCAGCACCATGAAATTCCAACAAGGAAAGAGGACCACGAATACATCTTTATGATTAGATGACCAAGTCAAGAAAATCCGAAATGCAGGCGATTGCAACCCTTAAAGTATTCCGATAAGATTTCGGATGCAAAGGGGGCCTAAACTCACTTCTCAATAGAAGTAATTAAATTTTGCATTATTTCCACGGCAATATATAGCTTTTCATGCACTCTCTTCGTAACCACTGCTTCTGTTGAGAATATACTACTTAGGCGGAGAATATGGAGACTTGGCCTGATAGCGAATGCTCTCACACAGTGCAACGCTTAGACTGTAGTGACTTGAATTGACTTTGCAATCGTTATCACCTGTTTTGGCACGGTATGACCCTTTTGGTGTTGATGTGCCGTTAAACTTTGATAACACTCACACTCACGATAACCAAGGACGTGACAAAGTTTGAATATGGTCGTCATCCCGTGGCAGTGAAAGCATTAGCCATCACGTTTTCATGTTGGGATATGGTGTGGACTGCGTCTCTGTGTTTTATCTTATAACTGCAACAGTTGGTGTACAGATTTCAACTGAGGTGAACAGCAGCATAAATATGTTATTTTAATAGCGTGCACAGCCACCACACTTAATTCCTTTGGAAGGTACAATGACACAGAATCAACCACTACAAAAAGCATTGTAATAACCAGAGGTTAATAGACCATCACGATCTGCCTAACAATATCAGTAGATATAATCATTGTAATGATATTTAACTAGTAGATCAAACGCTGTCATATTTATTGCACCAGTGTCTAAGTCCTAACGTTCAATTTGATCAGCCGTTTTCAAGTTATAAGGCGAGTTCGAGACAAGTGCACTGCATATACCATGTATACCGCGTAGACGTCTTACTAGTCCCCCGAGTCCCAAATTTTAGTCCCTTTCATCCTAAAGTTGCCCTATGACTGACTGTTATTAACTTGTACCATTTAAGAAAAGTACACTGAATGACCCTAAGATTGCCTTGGAACACTGCAAGGTCAAACGTACTATATTATATATTACTAGTACTACCGAATCCCAAATTTCAGTTCCTTTTGGTTTACCAGCATTTTCGTGTTAGACCCCATTTTGAAACAAACTGCACCAAATGATCCCAATAACGCTGCAATGTTCACATTGAAGAATATGGTTTGGTTTTGCATATTTTACGATGAATCTGGCGCACAAAATGTGCACAGATTTACTGTAAAATGCCACATTATGGTGTCTCGAAATGGCCAGTAATTTGAAAGTGGTGGGTATTAGAATGGGACTCGGCCACACTAATAAACATATGTACCGGGTACCTTTGGCCTTTTGACCTGTATATTCAAATGATATAGGTTACAGTGTCATTTGGGGAAGTTAAATCATATAATGCAAACTGAATAGTGGTTATTTAGACGTCAGAAAATATACGCTGTAATCTCTACAATGTCATAGGCAAGTGTTAATATGTCGGTGTCATTGCTAACGAAAAGGAAGAAAGGCAAAATTCTAATGGCAAGAGTTCATAATTTTAACACGCTTTGTAGAGACTTTAGGAATATGACTTTTGGGAGTGAACCAGATGTCTATTTTCAGAAAATATTTTGTTTTTATTTTTTCCCTATATGGTCGCATGTCAACTTAAACAAAATAAAAAATGTAAGCATTTTCAAAGGACAAAGTAGTCTGGATTGTAGTCTGGATATATGGTTGGTAGGAACAGTTTGGGTTTACCGCGGCAGTCTTGCAAAAAATCGTTTAACGGGCAGACCGACGCCTGACATCCACGCCAATGTAGCATCACACATCGGAGATGCTTCTGTGTCAATATATAACCGCCAAGATGAACAATAGTAAAGGGACAAGAAATACTGCTGTCTGCTACAACTGCTATATGCTATAATTATGTAGTGGGGTATCATTGCTTCAGCCAGAGAGCTATAAAGACAGAAGAGAATACGGAAAACCAATATATAATTTTTTAAAAATCAGCAGCCGTTCAAGTCGCACATAAGAACATATGTCCTACCCACTCAGGGAAACCGAACACATGATTTGGTGATTCCTGTAATCTCACCTTATTAATTTAACATTCCACTACATGGTGGGACGGTGAAAAGGAAAACATTGCTTATTGGTAAGTAATATAGAGTGACATTCTGCTCAAGGCTTGTCCGCTCAGTGCCCCAAGGGACGGAAAATTTGAATTGGCTGCAGGGTAGTAATGTCGTGTGTTGTACCGTATGGAGGGGATGAATCAGGCTTAAAGTCTTCTTACAACCACTCATGGTCATATCACCGACTAAAAGTTGGATTGGATGTGTATGCAGGTGTATGTGGGTGTGGATGTGGTGAGTTAATTTGGGCCCGTCTTGTTTGGACCGAACTGTCTACGCCTGACAGTTTTGGTGTGCCAAGCCACCGACTCAATTCCGCCACAGGTGAATCACTCAGATCATTATACTGACACCGAGCATGCCAGTCGATTCACTAACTCATTACTGCCAAGCGCCAAGCAGAGAAGTAACCTACTGACATCAGCCTTTGGTGCGCTACGTTATGACTACGGCATGCACTGAATGACCCCAAAATTACCTTCAACACTAAAAGCCCAAATGTACTCCATATACATACATGTACTACAACTACCCCAGAGTCCCAAATTTCATTGTGTTTCGGTGTACAGTAAGTCGGTTTGTACTTGCAGGCAATTTTCGTACAAGTGCACCAAATAAAAGGTCAAAAGTATCCCATATACATGTTTCAACTATCACCGACTCCCAAATTTCACGCCGTTTCGCTCTACAGTCAGTCATTTTCCAGTTGCAGGCCTTTTTGAGACAAATGCACCAAATGATCCCCCCAATCGCCTTGAACAATAAAAGTTGCAAAGGGACTCCATATACACGTTCCAACTACCCCTATTCCCAAATTTCAGTCTGTTTCGGCCTACCGTCAGCTGTTTTCCAGGTACAGGCTATTTTGAAACAAGTACATAGAGTGACTCCAAAACGACCTTGAACACTAAAAGGTCAAAGGTACTCCATACACATGTCACAACTACCCCCGAGTACCAAATTTCACTTAGTTTCGCCCTATGGCTAGTCGTTTTTAAGTTACAGGAAATATTGAGACAAATGCACCGAATGACCCAAAATGACCTTGAACAATAAAAGGTCAAAGGTACCCCTTGTATGTTGTATAAGTACGATTTGGGACAATTACGGAAGTTACGATTCTTTTTCAAAAAAAAAAAAACTTAGGTGTTGAAATATATTTTTTTCAAATATTTTTTTCGATCGTTATCTATTATTGTGGCCAATGGGAAAATGAAACATTGTCAAAATATTGGAAATGGTTATTCGTAGAGTAAAACAGTGAAATTTGGGACTCAGGGGTACTTATGTACGACCCTGAAAAGTTGCTCCCACAAAAATAATTTTATAAAATGTAGTAATATTAAGATTATACGAACGCGATTATAGGATTGAGGCTAAATAACATGAATATCGCTACTCCAAAATAATACCCCTGGTAATAACACCTTGAATGCACCAGGTAGAACATCTGGTATTTTCTGATTGGCATATACCATGTATACAGAGCAGCAGTCCTGCCGGGGAGAAATCTCCATTCTCGGCATCCAACACAGAGACGCAGACCACTAGCAGCAGCAGCAGAACCACAAGCCACCGGTGTATATCCTGAACTGTGACACTATTGTCTATTTGTACCATGATATAACTACGCCGCTGGGATAAGAATATAAAGTCATTATCAAAGATTTTACGCCGTTCAAGTGTTATGCTTACACTGGTCACCACGATATATCTGTAAAGGCGTCGGCTGATGAACGGGCCGAGCCTTTATGCATTGCCGTCAGTGGATTTCAAGAACCCGGCTGCATAACCGTTATTCCATCAACATGGCTCACCCGTAACTTGCCAATCATCCGCCAAAATGCTCCAACATTGACATTATCTTAGTAAGCCAAATGTTACAATCACAGCAGCGGAATTTCGCAGTGAAACTTCACACAACGTTGGCACAAAATATATACAGATAATCAGAAGAAAGACTCAAATTAAATGTCTCCAACAAACATATAACCAATCGTCCACAGTTTTGCAGATGACGGTAGATCCTTCGGCGAAGTGAGACATTTCACTAAACATTTTGTGGGCTATATTTGTGACGTCACACCAGTACGGTAGATAACACACTCGGTATCCTACGCAAGCCCAGCGCATTAAAACCATTTCTTATTTTTCCCCCAAACATTTGAAACTTGAAATTTCCACATTCCAACCATTACAGTGTTCACCCTTGCCACCTGGAAATATTTACAAACCGTTTACCGAAAGAACCATCGTCGCAACTAAAATAGCGCTAAATGATTACTCCGTACCACATTGTCCAATGGCGGGAAACTTTTTTAAAACTTATATAAACTACAATATTCACAATTTTGAAAAAAATTCCCGCGACATACAGCAGAAACTTACCTTTCCACAAAATTTGGCGTTGATCCACCAGGCAGGAAAAATCCCATTTAACGGACTGACGACAGACAAAACCCCATTTTGACGACAACAGCTCTGCTGAATGCAGTCAAGCACAGGTAAAAATGATCACTCTGAAGATATGGTGGGTAGCTATCTTTGCCCCAAATTTGACATTAATTTACTCGACTGTTCCATACATGTAGATAACACATTTTACGGACGGACAAACAAAAATGAAACAAAGGGAAGAGGAGCAGGAACCTTTAATGAATGGCTCTGGCTCTGGAATAATGTAGTGGTATTTAACATGATAGACGAAATCATACCAGAAGCTTTCAGCCCTTGTGATCCGGTTGAAGCCTAGCGATAATAAGGTCTGTTCTAGGTTTCACGTGTAAAATCAAAAGCTGTGCCCACTGGTTACGGTATCCCCATTTCTATTGTGATGGTTCGTGGTCAATGTGTGCACAACTTAGTAGACCTGACCTGCATTCAGACCAGCAACCTTTCGTTTTCAGTTTGCAACAGCAAACGGTCGGCTCGCTGAACGACGACCGATTAGCAAACGGTCACATCTCAGTATCTCCATCCAATACTCCCCTTATCGTCCATGGGATGGGTGATACGGGGTCCTTTTTGTCTTACGAAAATTTAGCAAACGTTCAAACAGTCGTTCAGAGAAGCAAACGGAGCAAACGTTCAACCAAACATTCGCTGTTTGCTGGTATGATGTCGTCATAGCCGGAAACATGACGTCTCTTAGTCAAACACGGGGAGAAACAACACTGGAACTCCGGAAGCTAACGAGGATAAGAAAAAGAATAAAATTACAGATTTTGAGACAGGCTTGACGCATGTGGGGAAGAAGACGTAGACGTTACACCGCAAGGAAACATCATGTCGGATATTAGCTGCGATCCAGGTGACCTCCAACGTCACTGAAAGAATTAGGTGTACAAGTTAAAGTGGCGTGCCTGCCTGATACACAGGATGATATTAAGAGAATGAAATGGGCATGCAGACAACGGAATGAACCCTGGAAAAGCAGGACATTGATATCCGGGATCTGCAAGAGAAATGCGAGAACGTTGATGAAAGCATGCAACCTACGACGAAGCTGCAAGTCCTGTAAGTACGACGATTGTAAGATTTGACTAGAGAAAAGCAGTAAATTGAAGAACAAGTGCAAGGTGTTCAAGCCTGGGGATATAAGGGAAAATGTCGACGTTCTGGGAATAAGACGCAGATGTTCTGGATCCCCAAGTTTGTTAAATTGGACTTCGTACACCACAGAGTAAGCCGTTACAGTAGTTGAGTTTCCATAGGATGGTGGCCTGGACGAGGAGTTGAGCAGCTTCATCGGTGTCTAGTTTCCAACATGAGCAATGCTTCTTAACTTCCGAAATAGACCCCGTGAACCGTTGTTATGTGCGGTTATGTCCAGTTGCTGGTCCCATATTTTAAGCCAATTTAAACACAGATAGGGAGCTGGTAATAGCTACATTACCAACTTTGGTCGATTGCTCACTTTGGCGAGCTGGTTAGTGGCACCAAATAAATTTATGAATTCATTTTTTTTTCATTTAGCCTTCAGCTTACTAAACGTCATCCACCACCGTAGTTCACCTGTCCAATTACTAAGGCGGTCCAGGGCTGCGGGTTCGTCACTCAATCCAGCCTATACGCCATGCACCTCTGGTTGTCAACATAGCCATGCATCTTCGTGTTGTGGTTGTTGGCAACCACGTCCAGTGGAGCCACATAGATGGAAAAAGATCAAGGGTCTGAGGACAGAACCTTGCGAGACTCCCCATGATGGGTGTTTCTGTCAGAAGTATTATTTTCGATTTTCACACTTTCAGAGTTGTTTTCCAGATAAGACTCAAACCAGTGCATTGGCATACCATTGACTCCTGTATGTGATCTCAGCCGGTCCAAAACATTCTGTGGTTAATGGTATCGAACGCTCCTGACACGCCCAGCAGCACTAAAGCCGCCACCTCTCTCTTTTTCATGCCTGGCAGTACATGTATGTCATCCTGCAATTCAACCAGAGCCGCTTCCGTGCAATGGTGCTTCATGACACAGACAGATTAATAAGCCCGGTAAAGATCGAACTATGACATGTGACTTTCAGGCGTGAGGCGACAATCAATAAGCTTGGGGGTGAAAGAGATTTGATTGGTGACTGGTGTTACGGCCGATATTATAGCCCACCAGGTTCTTTTGAATAGAGTTCCTGAACAAGCAACAGAAGACAGTGTAAGATACCAAAATTATTATTAAGAATAAACTTCGGAGTGGAAATTACAAAATTTACACAATGTGACGAGGTCCTAAAACAATAAACATGTAATGCAATGTGAAACAGATGAACAATTTTAGAAGTAGTTTACCTGACAATACAAACAGACACGCTTAATACTCACACACTCGTTGTCTAGGTTTACATTCCCAAGATGTGCGCTATATAGTGATAATCCAGGGTTATGGGATATCCGGTTAAGTTCTC
>JAAUYG010258092.1_pt1 | contig 12090 bp, 11 predicted proteins | sample 7278091 | NCBI WGS metagenome assembly JAAUYG01 (sample SAMN14350201, study PRJNA611818) | marine sediment metagenome | isolation source: surface marine sediment (0.6m) | place: French Polynesia: Moorea | collected 2018-08 | reverse complement strand
TAATCATTCAAATTTTCACACCAAAACTAGGCGTAGTGATGGTGCATGCTGCTCAAGGGTCTTCAGGATCCCCAAGGCAACATGCAGGAATTGAGGGACCACACACGACAGTAACCTCCGTGTGTGGTCCCTCAATTCCTGCATGTTGCCTTGGGGATCCTGAAGACCCTTGAGCAGCATGCACCATCACTACGCCTTGTTTTGGTGTGAAAATTTGAATGATTATTAGCTTTGCACTGGTCTGCACAGCCAGATTGCGAGAAAAGTGTGAGGGAGAAAAATGAAGAACCGTAGTTTGCTTTTTGCTTCTTTGAGTCGCTTCTTTGAGCCAACTGCCAACTTCATTGAGCGAAGTATTTTTCTTTGCATTTTTCTTTCAGTAAACAACCTGATAAAATCGCCCTTTGGCTCTGGTGATGGCAAGAAGAATCAGTTTTCAAGTAAGGATGAGCAGGGTGCCCTGGTGATGAAAACAAATTTGACAGAATCTCGGTTTCCTTTGCCTGTGATCCGTAACACCACGGTGAACAACAGTACAGAAAGCAAAGAGGATGGTGAATCCTCCGGTGAACCAGACGAACCATATCATAGTCAGGACGGATTGCCCATGGAATCGGAATTCCTACTTCCGGTGGAGATGAACTCTTCCTCTGGAGAGCCAGACGAGGGACTCGGACAGAGCGCTTCTGACGATGGAGCGTGACCTCCTGATTCGTACAAAATGTATCTGACATGTCATCAAAGTTCTTCTTGAGCGCAGAACACGATGATCAATTGAAAATGTGCTCGTTTGCTGTAATGCCTGTTTATTGCAGACATGTTCTGTTTCGTTTGTAACTGAGCTGATTTTGATGTCTTGAGGAATTCTTGTCCTGAGTGTTTGTCCGGTGTTGTGCCCCCACATTCCGTGAAGGAAACTTCTGCTTGATAATGCTGGAAAAGTTTGCTTCAGCCATGTTCACGAATCCCAATTGGCAATCACGCAAGGAATCGGTCTTTTCGACAGAGCCTTTCGGAGCCGAAATTATAAGCAAGCCACCAGAGGAACGGTCTTGATACACGGTGGCGACACGAGAGGATGCTTCATACTGTCAGTTGTGACTGATTTGAATTTTACGGTTTTGTGTTTGTTTTGCATGCTGTGCGGTATATATTTGTGATGTGCAAAAATCTGCAATTTCATTGGCATTGCAAGCGATTCCGAGCATGTCGCAGGGTAAGAATGCCAACGTTTTGGTTTGTCCTTGTATACTTTCTTTTTGAGTAAAAGCGCACAAATGTAAACAAGCTTGAAGCCAAACTTTGCTGAACTTTTTTTTTCTGAACTCGTCCAAAAAAAATGTCAAAGTGAAGAGTCCGTCCAAAGGCCACCACCTGTCTCTCATTTCTGGGGCGCTGCCATGAACTGCTCCAGGGCTAAACCTCGCCGTCACCACGCCCATGATTCTTTTTTATTTTTTTTGGTTGAGGGCCGGAGTGAAAAAAGTTTGTCTCGCATCTCCTCGCCAGCAAGAGTTTCTTCCCTGATCGATCAAGTTCTTCGTGTGCACCTGTCACGCTTCAAATCCAACAAAAAATGTGTGCAACAAATGCAAAAGATACCAACCACCCTTACCCTGACTGGAATTCAGATCTCGGAGGTTCAGAAATCCCACACTGATCACCTGGTTAGTGAGTGCTCGTCAGTGTCAACATGTCGCATTCCACATGGGGGGAACAATTGCTAAACAAAGAAGGAACACAACCTTAAACCTCGTTGCGCCCAATGCGGCTGGATTCCTTTCAGGCAAGGTGCATTTGCATCACATCCCTCTGAACGAGATTCTCTTCCATCGCACCAGTGATTTGACTGCCTATGGATTGAAGTTAAAGGCTTCCCAGTCTGAATCTTGGCAGAATCGCAAAAACCCTTCTTCAAGAAAAAAAAACCACAGCAGCTTCTGTGGTCAAGCTGGTGATCGTGAAAAGAGGTTCAATGGCCACAAAAGCCAGAAGTCCACATCAGACAAGCCAGAATGAGGAGTGTGCTGTACCACCTTCCTGAGCACTAACAATGGCCACTCGAGTCTAACTGCCCCCTTCCAAACTTTTTTTTGCGTGTCGACACTCAGAATTCACCCAAAAAAGAACACCGAAGCCCAATTGCCAAAGTGTGGCCAAGTCGCTGATGATCCACAAGGCCACCAAGAAACACCATTCATTTCCGCCCATTGAAACAAAACAAAGCATTGACAGTGGCTGCAACAGATCCTGAGCTGTCCTTCATCGTTGTTGTTGAAGAAGAGTGGGTGGGACCAGTCGACAATGAGCGAAAGGGTGAATGTTCCACATTGCTCATTGAGACCTCCAGAAATTTCCAAACAACATTGTTGAGTGACCTGAGCCCAAACATTTTCACTATTAACTTTCCTGTTGTGCAGAATCCCCAATCCACATGAGGACAATTTCAGTGCATCAGAACCTTAAGGGTGAGTCAATGCATTACACCTTCCTGCACAACCTTTTGTGGATTGATTCTACTGAGAGCTTCGGATGAGTGCAACAGGCCTCGAATTCAGCAGAGAAATGTGTTTCACCCCATGCACAAAAGACACAGAAACAGAAAGCCCCTGGAATTTTCATCTCTTTTGGACCCGATTTCTTCATTCCGTTCTTGACACCGACAGGAACCCTGGCTCTTCCCTTTGTCAAAAAGGGGTCAATCTGACTCGAGTGGAACCTCAGGCCTCTGAACCTCTGACCAATACAGAATGGAGGGGAGGTCTGCATGTTTGATCTTTCTTCCCCTGGGACCTTGCTTCAAAGTCTCCATGTGGATTGGTGAGAGAATCCTGTGCCAATTCATTTGTCTTTTTCATGATAAATTATGTCGATGTTGTTGTCTGAATGCAAAGTACCATCTGTGTCTTGGATGGTTAGTGTCTCCCATGATAAACGGCCCTGGAATTTGGTGGCAGCAAAGGGCATCATTTGCTGAAAATGCTCTCCTCAGACAAACCTGAGGATGTCAGGTATAATTTACGGCTATCTTTTACAAGTATCCCCCATTTCATGTCCCATCCCAAAACTATACAATCCATGGCATTTGTATACCTGTCTACTTTCACTGACTTGCCAGACACAATTCATGTTGACAAATTCGTTGCAATCAAAAAAAGCTTCAATTTTGTGATACTCATCCTTGGCAGCCTTGATTTCAGGGCAAAAAGTGCTTGCATGGAATGTGTTTCCGTGGAATTCGGTCAGAATACCTTGTCCGGAAAAATGTCAAAAATTACAGAAAGAATCAGTGACAGATTGCTGTCAGAATACCTGAGAAATTTAAAAATAGAGATCCATTTCCAATTCACAAAGTTATCACATCTTTCTCTCTTGCTAACTTTCATTAACAAACTTGCAAACACAAATTGTCCCAACTGTGTTTCTTTTTCCACCTGGAAAAGCCTTGACTGTCAAGACAGCTGGATTGCAAGTGTATGCAAGAAGTTAATTGGTCTGATATCTGTGGCCCAGGTGAGCATCTGGTCTGTACACCAAGGAGAAACTGCAAAAAACGGCAGTTGTTTTATGCCAGCAGAAACAACGTTCTGTCTAACTTGTTCAGATCACTGGCTTGTCGCCTGTTTCGTTGTCCTAGCAGTGCGAAGGCAACAGCAGTTGCAATGGAGGCAGTTTCAAGAGAGTTGCAAGCTTCTTGCAAGTTTTTTCGTCTAGCTGACTCCAGAGCCATCTGGTGCTGCACAAAGCAAGGTCAGGCAGTCACGCAGTCAACCCAAGGTTCATGGTTCGTTCAAAGCCTTCAATGCTTATTAATCCTTTGACATTGCGTGGGCCCACGAATTTCGTGGAATTTTCAAAGAGCACAATGCATGTGGAAAACACAATGTTTGTTTTTTCTGAATTGCAAATCCTCCATCTCTGCCCTCAGTCAAAAGTGGTACGTGAGCGCTCTTTAGAAGTTCAGAAACACACTCTGAAGACGTCATGCCCCCACCAAAGGAACGAATGCGAGGGAGATTCGGCGACACAAGGTAAAACAAATAAAGATAGGAAGCTTGGGCTTCCAAACCTGCTGCCAAAAAAAGACAATATTTTTTCACTTTGCTCTGGATGATTACTTCCTGTGAGGGAAAAGTTTCTCTTCATGGACTAACACCTCTCATTTTTTGCTGGCCCAAACCTTGATGAGTTCAGTACTTTGAACTCACAATGTTCAGAAAAGGACTTGTTTTTCGTGTTTTTCTTTCTCAAGCATGCTTGAGCAGTGGCACTCTTTCTGCCGCAATTGTGTTTCCCTCACAACAGGAAACTGGAAGGGAGCACCGAAGCAGAGAGTCTGAGGAAAAGCGCTGAAGCATGGCCGCAGGAGTGAGCTTGTTCTGTGTTTATCATCATCCCACTCAACAGCTGTAATGACACATTCACTAGACCACGTACTTTTTGCTAATTTTTTTCGAATGCCAGAGCGGTGAACTGAAAGTAAATTTCAGCGAGCCAGCAGAAAGGAGATATGTTTCCTGAAATTGCATCGAATGCTTTTTAGCTAGAGAAAGAAGACAAAATTGTGAGGAGCTATGCAAGAAAGAGGTCGAGCGCTGGTGTGAAAGCCACAAGGAGCCCACCGAAACAGAAACAAAAATCAAACAGTCAAGTTTGTCGGTTTCACGATTTCTCGCTTGGAATGCTCAGTTGAAGGAATGGGTGTTGTGGCACTCAAGCAACTTGGTCATTTCGTCCATGTTTATCGTTCTTGTTCCAACAAAAGTTTAGTTTTCTTTGGAACCACCACAGATGAAAAGCATGGCCAGTCGCAAGAGCGACAGACAAAGAACGCTTTGGTGGGCAAACTCAGTTGTACTTTACTGTTGTAGCCTTCAGTAATTTTATGAAAAAGCTCACAGACAAAGACAGAGACCCTATCAATTTGTTGCCTTGTGCTTTGCACAAAAGTCGCCCGCTGAGTGACCTCAGCCAAGAAGCAAAGCCGTTCACCTCGCGTGGGCTATTCCTTGGAAAAAAAATGAAACAAATGGTCTTTCCAAACGAAGGAATTTAACATTGCCTCTTATGTCGGTTTTATAAATGAGAGCCGTTTTACTTCGAAGGTGCATAAAGAGAATTAAGTGATGGGATTTATTTGCGCGGTGCCTGTATTCATGCACGAACTGTGGTCGTCATATCACTGAAAATCAACACAGCCATATTAAGTGCTGGGCTTCAACAAGTACGGAAGTGTTTCTTTTCCATTGATGCAAGCATGTTGCCACAGAATTCAATGGAGGTATTCACAAAGGAATTACCAACCACATGTGTTCAGGAAATTGATTGTTACCTGACAAAATAAAAATGGCTCAGAGGAAATTCTCAACTCTTAAATGTTGGCCCGGCATGCATGCTTTTCCCCTGCAGGGATGATCAAATGAAACAATGAGGTTCGGCAGGTTTTTGAAAACGTGACCCTGTGGGTCTTTTGAACCAGATTCTGCGCATAATTTAGATTAATGCCGTGTCCTGAAGTCACCGGCACAAAAATAGACACATCCCGTTCTGTGGACATTGTAACCTCAGACCAAATACTTGAATTTCCTTTTTGAAGTAAGTCATGCGCAGCAATTGGGATGACACTTCAAAAACACGTTTTTTTCACGAAAATATTTCACAAAATACGCGGCATTGCAATCTGGAAGTCACAAAAGACCTCTCGAAATTCCACCTTGCAACAAATACCAATTCCCTGTGTGCCTGTTTCATTTGTGAAGCGTACTTGGCACATTTTCGGTCAACATTTTAGAAATTATTTGTTACCTTCCATGTCAAATATCTGTGGGACATACAAGACAGAGGAGAAGTATTTCAAATGTGAAGAATTTCGTTGCAAACGCGAGATGCCAGGAAACCAGATCTTCAAAGTGTGAAAGTTCGTCCCACTCAAAAAGACACCCAGATGGAACAAATTGAACAGAAAGGTATTGATCATCCATTCAAGTGAATGCATGTTTTGTTCCATGTCAATGAAAGGCAATTCAAATTAAGTTTTGGAAAGATTTTGGCCTTGAGGCGGGACCGGTTAAAAGCGCACTTTAGTGCGTGAAGTTCTGTGCTGAGCTAGAATAGCAGCCAATTGCGCTGAAGGGAAGATATTGTCAAATACAAACACTTCTGTGTCTGTGGGAACAGATTTATCAACTTCAAAACACAGGAGAGCTAACAACAACAGAGACACCTCTTGCGTCCAACCCTTGCCGAAACAGGGACGTCCCCGGTGAAAACGCTGGAAGTAGAACTTTGCGTTGGAATCTCTGCCATGCGTTGCAAGGTAAGGTCTTTGATACAGTTGTCAATGTCTGCTGTTTCCACATCCACCTTTCTGCTGTAGGAGCTTCTTTTTGCTGTCAAGATGAATGCGCTTTCAAATGAGTGTTTGGGTGCAGTGGATGGTGCAGCCCAATTTTGCAGAAAATGCTTGTCAGTCTGTGAGATGTTCTTCCTTCCAAGATTGTTGGGCAAAACGAGTTCGAATCTAGAAGTGTTTCCAGTCACCCCACAAAGGAAAAAGATTTACGGTATCGCATAGGTTTTTTTGAGAATAGCACTGATAAAATCATGCAGTGAATGGCAGGGTATATCCCAACAATTGAGGTGTGCCTTTGTGCAGTTTATTCGATGGTAACGAAAGCCACAAAGACTGTCAATGGGTGCAAAAGAGCAAGGCCCGGGTGAATGGAAGAAGACGGTTTACCTGCGGACACTTTTTACAACCTCGTGTCACGATTCCGCCACAAATAGGCGCACAGGTCCAGGTTACTCGCCTTTGTCAGGCAATATGGCTTGGAGTGATTTTTTGTAGGCAAACGTGCATCGTAACTGAAGCCTGCAGGCAAGTTGTTGTCACCAAAACATAACGCATCATCACAAATTAGTAGCTACTCAAGCGATTTTCCTGTGCACACTGATTTAAAAAAGCTATCATCCATACATGCTGAATTATGAATGTGCTCATGCAGCGCTTCCTCCCAAAAGTAATGTGTGTGACAAAAAAGAGTTGATCAGCCTGTTTGAACGTTGTCACTCCAACCTAAGACCTGGATCCAATGTGAAAACATCAACATGAATGCAAATGACGATTCCAGTCCGAAAAACTGCTTCCACAGCATGAGCAGTGAACGCAAAAACTGTTTGCAAAATCGGTGCAATTAAAAAAAGGAACAATAAAATGGGTCATTCATAACTACCACCTGCCACTCACTAACATTTTTAATATTCAAAAGAGGTAACAAAGTACCCTTTTTTCTCTTTCACGCAAGAACACATTTTTTCTTGTTTTGTTCATTTGATTCCTGAATTTAAATTGTTTCCCACGAATTTAATTCCAAAAATTAATGGGTTTCTAGGACATAAACACACTCCTGATAGGTGATCCCTCATGAGTGTCACATACAGACGAGAAAAGCTAAACCGCTGAATATGTTCGCTACAAAGCCACATTTAATTCTGAATAGGATGCTATAACTTGGTTTTCGAGGCACGTCTCCTGAAGCTTTCTAAAGACTGGTGCAGAACAAGCAAGGTGCAAGAAGTTTATGCTTTTCTTATGCGCTAATACTTGCAAAACGAAAGCAGAATTTTGGGTGGAAATGTGCGCACTTGGGATTGAACAGCTGAGGAGAAAAGGCGGATGAGTCTTGTTTCTAATTGGTGAGTACTTGTTTGAATTTCAAAGAAGTCTTAAGAAAAGAAATCATTGCCCTTCTCCAATACTATCAGACTGATTTGTGTACTCAGCTTGTTTGTGAATGGAGGAAAAGTGACTTTGCAGACTCAAAATAACTGATCAAATTGCAGGCTACATCGTCGCTATTCAAAGAAACTGAATCCTTTTGACGGGTGCTGAAAGCACACTGCATGTAATTCGTGTTGGAACTTTCGCTCTGTTCCCAAAACAGACTAGGCTCAAAATAAGACTTCTTTGTAAATGAAACATATGTAGTACACTTCTTGAAGCAAATGGTTTAAACAACCGTGAAGTGTAGTTTTGTAAGATGAAGGGTTTTGGCGCAAGAAACACAGGGTGTAGCACCACCCTCCTGTTTGAAGAAGGAACACGCTTGGCTGACCTGACTGACCGACCTCTCTGGGCTACTTTTCCGCTTTTAGTGTACTTTGGAATCTATGCATTATTTATATCTAAGACATTTCCCTAGTGGACACGACTCAGGGCTTTGTCATCAGAAAGGTTGAGTTCGTTGTGCATGCATGGCCAAACTTCACGTGCCACTGGCTTCGGAGGAACTGTCATCCTCCTATCCCACTTTTGCATTTTGTTTTTGTAAGCGGCATCGTGATACGTTTTAGGTTTCGTTGCCAAGTTTTTAGCGGCATTTGGAATGTGTGTTTAACCCTGAAATCATCGCAATTTTTGCAGTTTCGCTGACACGAGGAAGGCCAGGATGGAAGTGGCATCCAGCGTCAAGAACCTTCTGTTTGTTGTTGTCTTCGTGTTGTCGCTTCGCCAGAGTTCGTCGCAATGCTTCCCGTTCTCCGCGGATGACGAGAACTGCCCTGCGTTGAATTCTCTTTGCGAATGCTGTTTTCGATCTGGATTTCAACGCAGCGTTTTCTGCTCTGACCTTGGCAGATTGAACCAAGTGCCTTCATTGCAAAATACTGGTGTGGATTTAGAGGAAATACGGTTTGATGGAAGCACAACCATTGTTTCAGTTCAATCAGCTGCATTTCTGGGAATACCAGTCAGGAAAATCTGGATGCCCGACTTGGAACTGAGAACTTTGGATGTCAACGCCTTTTCTGGACTTGGGGATACCTTGAGACAACTATTTCTGGATTCCAATCAAATATCCAGATTGGAGGCTGATTTGCTACGTCCCTTAATCAATCTGGAATTTTTCAGTATGCAAGGTAATGAATTGACGACGCTGCCTGCGACTCTGTTTTCCACCCAAAGGAATTTAGTTTATCTTTATTTGAATGACAATAAGATCAACAGATTGGATCCGTACACCTTCGCCAACCTGGGTTCTCTGTACAGGCTAACGCTGAGCAGAAATCAACTCACTGCCTTAGACAGTCGACTTCTGGAGAACTTGAACAATTTGGTCTATCTGCAACTGAACGAAAACAACATTCAAAGTATTGACGCCAGCCTGTTCAGGCAAAACACTGAACTCGTTTTCCTGGAGCTTTCATCGAACAAGATCACGACTCTGAATTCGGACTTATTCAGTTCCAACAGAAAACTGAGGGACATAAATTTCTCTGACAACATGTTGGAGGAAATGCCTGAGAGACTTTTTGCCAATTTGCCCCAGCTAATGAATGTGAATTTTGAAAAGAACAGAATTCGCGATTTGCATCCTGGAACTTTTGTCACAAATTCTGTGCTGAGACAAGTGGATCTGAGCCACAACTTGCTGACCAATTTGGAGGCGGGAGTTTTCAGTGCCAACCGGTTGAGAACCCTGGATTTTTCCAACAACAAAATCGCGACAATTGAAAGTGGATTTTTTGCTGCCATGTCAAATTTGCTGAGACTGGAGCTGCAAAATAACCTGATCACCAGCGTGCAGAATCTTTTCGCTCCTTTAATGTCACTTTACTCTCTGGATTTATCTGGGAATAGAATAGAAAACATCACTGAAATGGATTTCGTTGGCATGGATAGCTTGAACAGAATTGACCTCTCAAACAATGAAATTGAGGTGTTGGAAGACTTGTCATTTCGAACCAACAAAATGTTGACCAACATAACACTGTCAAACAACAAGTTAACAATAATAACTCGGCCCATGATCTACGGACCTTTTGACCTTCAGTACTTGTACCTGGACGGTAACAACCTGATGGTCATTGGAGAGAAGACTTTCCTTGACTTGCATGATCTGGAAGATCTCTATCTCCAGAACAACAGCATCGGGGAAGTCAACCGAGACAACCTGAAGATTCTGTCGTCCTTGCGCACTCTGGACCTCTCCAACAACAATTTGAAGGAGATTCCTCGCGAGACGTTCAGAGAAATGAGGAATCTGCAAAATTTGCTGTTGGACAACAACGAACTTTCGAACATTGATCCAGATGCGTTCACAGGTCTCGATAAGGTCGAGAACATCGACCTCTCCAGCAACAACTTGTCCTCGCTGCCAGAAACTACCTTCAACAACTTGCCAAACTTAGCAGAGATAGACGTGTCCAACAATCCCTTGCCCTGCAGCTGTGACGTCATTTGGCTGAACGAAGCTGCTTCCGGAACACAAGCCGTGTGCACCTTCTCACAGGACAACAGGGATTATTACTTGGAATGTAACCCTGTTGCACCAACATGCGGGGGCGTTCTGCCTGAGCGACCGCAATACTGCGACACATCTCCGGGTCCTGTTGGACAGCCCACAACCAGCACTACCTCATCCACAACAACAAGCACAACCACCACCACCACCACCTCCACCACAACCACAACACCGACCACAACAACCACCACACCCACAACAACAACTACACCCACAACAACAACTACATCCACAACCACCACAACACCTACAATGACCACCTCACCTACAACAACCAAAACCTCCACCACAACAACATCCACTACCACCACAACCACCTCTCCAACAACTACATCCACTTCTACCACCACACCTCCATCAACCACAACATCAACAACTCCAAGTACCACAACTGAGACCACAACAACAAGCACCACCACACTGCAAACTCCAACGACAACCAGAACCACCCAAACAACAACAGAAACAACCCAACCCTCAACCACGACTTCAGCGACAACCACATCTCCAACCACCACCACCACTCCTCAGACAACCACTCCCATGACCACCACCACCACTGTGACTCCGACGCCAGTTTCAACCAGAGGGTCCACACCAGATGCGAGAGCGACCGACCAGGTTGACATAGTTATCGTGGAAAACACGACCAGCACTGACATCCCCATTCTGGTTCCAGGCTCCGACACGAGTTCCCAGCGAGATGAGAGAACCTTAATCATCACCCTTTCAATCGTGTGGGTCATTGCCTTCGTCATCATATGCATCATCGTGGGTGTGATCATTGCCATGAGAAGAAGGAAAAAGCTTTTGGCGCAGAGGGAGAAAGACAGAGAGATTCTTGTGTTCAGCAACCGTCCCACGACGCCCTCTTCTCTCTCATACCGCTCAAACAAAAACAGCAGATCTATCAGATCATTAAAATCTCAGAAATCTACAGATGATGATGAAAGTGAAACAATAGGAGATCCTTTCTCCATTTTCATGATGCCAGACACACACAGAGGAGGACTGGACACTGGACTCTGGAAAACGTCCAAGGAGAAAATGGCAGGGACGGCAGAGCTAGTGTTCGGACGCTACAATTACATTTATGAGTGAACACACTTCCTCAAAAGTTACTAGAGCCAGACACAGGCGCGCGGGGAGCACTGAACCCCAGACACATATCCATCAGCGTGATGTGCTACCTGTGATGAATATGGTTGATATCACAGACAGAACACTGAGATATATTGGGGCCTGGTGATACCATATTGTACACGGAAGCCTCTCGTAAATCGAGCCATTAACAGTATCACCGCTGTGTCAAGGGTGGCGGATGGGTGTTTTGAGAGGCGAGCCGACAGAAATGAAAAAATAACTTTCATCCTTGCCACATCTATAGTGAAATTGTTTGCCACGAGAATGCTGTAAGAATGCGAAAGTGTTGTAAGCAAGTGAAATCAGAAGATGACCAAGTATTGCAGATCGTGTTTGTGCGTGCGTTTGCAGGAAAAACTTGAGAGAGGAGCGTGTGAGTGAGAATGTATTTTTCAAGCTTCATCATGTGATACATTTTTTTTACAATTTTGTACAGGCCTATTTATTTCAAGTGCCGATGTGATAAACTCTTGGCCGATTTTTTTTTCATTTGCTTCTTCCTTAATCGAGCTTTTTCAAACCCAAAACAATGGAATATCCTGCATGAAATACTTTTTGCGAAAGCGTCAGTGCGGTGACGGGGGTGTCTGCAAAAGATGCACCAAGTCTAGCAACCTGATTCTTCTGACACTTGCACACAATTTTT
>JAAUYG010017040.1_pt1 | contig 12090 bp, 9 predicted proteins | sample 7278091 | NCBI WGS metagenome assembly JAAUYG01 (sample SAMN14350201, study PRJNA611818) | marine sediment metagenome | isolation source: surface marine sediment (0.6m) | place: French Polynesia: Moorea | collected 2018-08 | reverse complement strand
TATAGAGTACTTTTGACTGTTAAATGTTCAAGTTCAGTTTGGGGTCATTCGGTGCATTTCCAGTTTCTGACGACGTTGTATCTACTTTTGACTTAAATATTCCGGGATCTTTGTACTGCTAAGATTAAACATTACTGGTATTCTTTTAAAGCAAGTGACCAAGCAAGACATCAAGGCCCCTGTGCCTCTTTTTTTGTTAGTTTGTTTGTTTGTTTTTCGTTAACATGGGGCCCTATCGCAGCCAAAATTTCAAAACGCTACTTCTCCCACAGTTTTATTCCAATTTTCTCCAAGCTTTATAACAAATGTGTACAGTCATGAGGGATATAGGCTACTACTTTTGAAGACCTGCCGCAAATTAAAAAAAAACAAACAAAAAAAAAAAACAAAAAAAAAATGCATCTTTGAATGCCTTTTTTTCTAAAAAAAAAAAAAACAGGATCATATGGGGCTGGAAATTTCAAACGCTACTCTACAGTTTCATCCAATCTCAGTCTTTATGACGACATTGCTTACCATTGTGGAATACAGGCAATTACATTTTCTCGGCAATAGGCCAGGTTTTAGAAAATAAATTTTGTACTTTCAAATTTTAAGATGGGAGTCAATGGGAAAATTGTAAAATATGCAATATCTCAAAAACGTTTGATCGTAGAGCGAAACAGATGAAAATTGGGACTCGTGGTCTTAAGGACTATATGTCAAAAGTACTTTTCATTTCAGATTGTTTGAGTTCAGTTTGGGGGTCAGTCGGTGCACTTTACAAAACTTCCGATATTTAAATGTTTGAAAGGCTACTCCTACCACATTTTTCTTACATTTTCAACCAAATTTTATGGAAATCATGATAATCAGGCGGAATACACTTTTTGGCGATCTGCCAAATTTGAAAAATATACGGCACTTTGAAGTAAAGTCACCTCAGCTACATGAGTCATAGCCTACCTTGGTTTCATCTGGCGAAAGGTCAAGCTGAGCTCCAATTAAGGCCCCTGGGCCTCTTTTTTTCGATTTTGTTTAACATGGGACCGTATTTAAGCGAAAATTTCTCAGCGCATTTCTCCCGCACGGCTACCTTATTCATCATAAAGTTTGGCTCAGATCAGATGAAAGTTGTAGAAGGAGTAGCGTTTTGAAATTTTTGCTCCCATAGCGGTACCACGGTAACGAAAACGGAAAAAAAAATCGTGAAAATTAAAAATTTTGAAAAAAAAATGTCTGGAAATATGGTGGATAGAGAGATAAAGAGCTGCATATAAAATTTGGCCTGGATCCATGCAGCGGTTTCTGAGAAACCTGAGTTTACGGACGACGGACAAAGTTAAGCAGAGTTAAAAATCGGATTGGAGCGGTTTCCGAGAAACCTGAGTTAACGGACGGACGATAGACGGACGACGGATGCCCGCGCCACGACAGTTGCTCTGCTGTGTAAACACCCGCAGAGCTAATAGGGAATACCAAGTATGTTTGAAGCAAAATTTTAAAGTCTTCGGGTATCTTTTCCCAAGGAAACGGCGTTAGAAAGGCTGGTGGGTTGCGTGAAATAATCTTCGAAAAGACATGGGAAAAATCTTGTTACATACAACAAGAGGCCCAGGAGGCTTTACTTTCCGCTTGATCTTTTACCAGATGAAACCAGTCAGGTTTAAGGCCATGGAGATGAGGTGACTTTTTTCAAAAGTGGTGAAAAATTTTACAATTAGTCAGTTTCCAAGTTTCCAATCAGGAAGTGATACATGTAGTCTGTATTCCCCCATGGGTAACATTTATCGTAAAGTTGTGGTTGCAATCGGACGAAAAGTTTACATTTTAGTGAATGGCAAAATTAAATACGGCAATGATCTGGAAAACGGCTCACCATAGAGCAAAATGGACGGAAATTTGTGACGTGGGGGTACAACATATATGATGTACCTTTGTACCTTGTAGTGTTCAAAGCCATTTTGGGGTCATTTGGTGCACCAAAACTTGTTTTTCCGAAACTATGATTTTCAAAATGCTATTCCAAATGTTTTGGTTCTTTTCCAACTGAATCTCACTTGTTGGAATTTCGGGAAAAAATGAAAAAAAGCCAATGAAAATTTTAAATATCTTGGAAGTGGATACCGATAGACTAAAACTGACTGAAATTTGGGACACTAGAACATATATGGGATATTTTTGATTTATGGTGTTCAAGGTCATTTTAGGGTCATTCAGAACACTTGTGATTTTTCCAATAATACTTTTCAAATGCTACTCTTTAATGTCATTCTTTTTCTACCCAAACGTTTTTACTTACTTGTGGTTCAAGGTCATTTTGAGGTTATGCAACACACGTTTCTGAAAATGGCTAGTACGTGCATCTTGAAAACGAAATTTACAGCAAAATGGACTGAAATTTGTGGCTGAGGCACCACTGACACTTATATTGGGTACCCTGGACCTTGTAGTGTTCAAGGCAATTTGGGATCATTCGGTGCAATTTTCTCAAAATTGCTGTAACTAGAATGGGGGGTCGAGCGGAAATTTCGGGAGTTTCAAGGTCGTTTAGTGCAGCTGTATCAAAATTCGTATAATGGTATACTTAATATTTTCAATATTGATACTGAGTGCGGTGGTCAAGGAGAGCATAAAGATCCATGGACCTCGTGATTTTTTCTGTGATGTATCACTGTTGGGTACCACAATCTCTATGGTGTACCTAAGGGATGTCTAAGTTAGCATTTATGTCGGGTCCGTTAGCTAATAAGCAGTTCTGTTAGATATAGGGTTTGAAGATTTATAACTTTCAAGAGGTGTACTGTTTGGTAGAGCATGTTCAAGTTGCTAAGTCCGTATTAAGATCTAATGTCGCACTTGAAAACACAGCATGGTAACAAAATACACAGGATACATGTAGTGCATTTATCTATCGGTGGGTCAGCATTTTTTTTTGTTTGTTTCTCGACTACATGAATATAGGCACAAGGAATTGTTGCAAGCAGATTATATCTGCATGAGCAAATGTTTCCTGGTTAACGGTAACCACTATTAGTAGTAACGACACCAATATAAAACTCCCAAGATCTTTTAACTCTTATAAACAAAAATTTATTTTTTCTGTGTTTCCCAGCACCCAATTTGTGGAACCTATTCTCAATACCGTCGTCTTCAGCTGCCTTCCATTCTGGGCTGCTTTTTACTTTAGTCGACAGACGGGTAGAAAGGGTAAAGTTTAATATAGTCCATGTTCTCACTGCTCGTAAGATCCGAAATATGTGTGTGCAGTGATGTGAATATCTGCACGAAGCCAATTGTGTATTGTAATATATATTTTTTATTCGTCATTCACATTTTTGCAGTCACGAGCTACATCACCAGCCCATTTGCGCAACTGGTAAAGGCCCTCATTACTGAGACTTCACCACGCCACTTGGTATACAGGTAGCAAGAGATTTAAATTAATATAACAGTTTTTCACCATGCATCTAATCACTACAAGACAAGATTTCACTAACTGGTAATTCCCCAAATCTCATTCTCTGTGGAATACGCACAATGCTACCACAGTTACCACAGAGTTGCACAAAATTTGTACATACACAGGTTTCAGGTTTAAACACTGAACAATACAATTTTTTGTGTGTGTGCAGCATTTTGACCCTCACCCTAAAGGAATGTTTTGAGAAGAATTTCCATCATGACACTTCTATATGACCTGTCGGGCTTTCAAACAATGATACTCATGCAGTACTGTGTCGTTCTGAAAGTTTTTGAATTAAAGAGGTCAACTGCAAATTTTATTTATGCACACAGAACCAAATTCAATGCAGGCTAAATTTGATGAAATACAAAAAAAAAATATCTAAAGAAGCTAGTAGTGGAGTTGTTACACAGAATACTCCCTAAGTAACCCACTGGAAAAAAAAAACGTACAAAAGGCTTGCTTAAAAATGGAACTACCTGCTACTTTTCCCATGTTAACCCCTCATAATGCAAAATTTCAAAAGCTTCATCTAAATCATATGTAGGTTTATCAAGAAAAGTTCCACCATAATAACCAAAAGTCAAAAACACATAATACAGTATACACCTAATACCCTGCTAAAGAAATAATGCACTTACAATCAAATTTTCTTCACCATAGCTTGCCAAATATTCATCCTTTTCAGTAACCAATCTTAATTTTTTGTCTTTAACAATCCCAGTCACTTACATTTCCTTTAGTTTATTAACACATCAAAAGACGTCTTTTAGTACATAAAACGCACGATGGCAGAGGGTTATGGAAATGCGTGAAATTAGTCTTTCATCCTGTTTTACCTTTCTTCTTTTCCAATCTAGTATTAAGGCATAGATACACAATGTATATATGTGTCAGGAACACACTAATGAACCTTAATGACTTTCAATGCACAGCGTGTTATGTACAAAACTTCGCCGGTGACGGACTATATGTATCTAACCTGTGTAAAAGCGCTATAGCATCATCTTTGAAGGAAGCAGATGAACAGAACTCCGCTTGAGTCACGTTCTTGTGGAGGCCAAGATTGATCAGAAATGCACACGGGGGCAGTGCATCCAAGCATAACTGCGACACTGTACTATTACCGAGTTGCCATAAATAGGATCGTCTAAGATCAAGATCTTTTGCAAAATATTGTTATTAAATTCTGTTGGCTGGAATGAGCCAACAGGAAACAAAGGCAAATGTCGCTAAAGATTTGTATTGACCCCAATCTTATTAAATTTGGCAGAAAATATACCATGTCGAAGATCAACAGACAATTACTATGTTGATTTTTTTTTTCTTGGGTGTGGGGGGAGAGAGGATGTTTTTTAGGGAGGAAATTCAAAACAAGCAAATCCCAGGTGAGCATATTCAGGTGAAATATGCATGTAAAATGGGAAGATATTAACTGGTATTACCAGTTTCTATGGGTGCTTTGATTAATCGTTTCATATATAGCTGGAAAACAGATTCGGTACGTTGACCTACTTCCCAATGGGTATATTAAAGGTATTAATATTGATTGAACTGAGGAATGAATGTCGAACCACAAATCATGAACAAATACCAACAATACAGCACAGTCTTACACTGAGTGAAAAAACATACAAACATGAGTGGAACATACTCTCCTATATTCACATATCATACGGAATTAACTTGACAGTTTCAACAACAGACACAACCACTGCCAAGACTCAATTTGACACAATTTGATCCTCGCCGAGGTTTCAAACACACAGAGTGCACACCAAACACGCGCTGACAATGTGGTAATGATATGAAGATATGTGATTTTGTTCACCTTGACGAACTACTCTGCACACAAACCGGTGCAGTCTACGGCCTGCTCACTTTGTACAAAGATTGGGTTTGAAATGGACAGAATTGCAAGGCATATGATACAAAATATTTACAAATTCAGACCTTAAAACTCGCAAGCATGCAAGCAAATATTTGACCAGTATTTTTTATTTACAAACAAATCTTTTTAAAACTTTTCCCAGTTTTGCCACTGGCTAGTCTAGAATTACAGCAAAAGCAAGAACACTTTGGTTCCGACCCAAAATGCACAAAACCTATCACAAGCTTCTGTATGGATGAAGTTGTTTTCATGCAAATATGGAAACTACTGGAATGAAATGGAGAATTAAAGCAAAACTTAGTGCCACATAAGCCTTAATTTCGACTTGGTACAAGTACAACCTTTGTGTATTGCCAACAAATAGAATTTTGACCCAAAAGAGCTCCTCAGCTTTCCTCGATATAGGATTAAATCCTGGTTACATTTCGAGATATATTTTTATGACCTGCCCAAAAGGAACCACTCAAGGAACACAAATTGGTAGAATATTTTATGCACAACAGGGCATGGAAGGTGGGCTGATAGTATATATAGCAAGCCACAAATCAGAGCTGCCAATAAATGCCAGTAGTATATTAAATGTTGAGTTTCATGGAATTTTCATTTTAATATTCATTTTATATTTATTTATTGACTAAACTATGCAAGAGATACACAGTTTAGAATAGAAACCGTTCCCCATTTTAATCCAAATGCAAGCACAAAATGGTAGGTGGGAGTGGAATGCAATGAAGGGTTTGAAGGCATACTTCAATGAAGGCATGCCAATGAAGCTATTTATAAACACACTGAAAGCTACATGTACCAACTTTAGCAGTTTTAAAATCAAACCCCAAATACACTGGAACAGTTTATGGAAAAAAAAAACACATGTGTAGTGGAATGTATTGATTTTTTGGCCCCCATAATTCATTCGAACATGATTATACCCATGTGAAGCTTGAACTAAGCCAAGACGCTTACCAGCTGCCAACTTGTTAAGCAGGCTCGAGTCGTTGTTTGAGAAACCTACAATGTAGGACCATTTTCTCCGAAAAATCTTTTAACTGTCCTAAATTGGATTTAAGATTGGGAAAAGATAATGTTTAGCAAAGTACTCAATGAACTTGAGTTTATTTCTGGATTAAAGCCTTTGCTAGATGCAGGCCCTAGGGTGATAGGTTAAAGGCACAACTGCCTTGACGGGGTAATGCCTCCTTCATAAATTTCTTAAAATCTCTCGAATTAGTCTTGCATTCCATTTACATTGTGTGCATGTATTTCTTGCATTCAGAGGCAATGCAGAGCGTAACACCATTTTGTCATAGCCAGCAGGTAATTTTCATATCATAATCACTCAGATGATCATAGAGAAATCAACAGCACAGTGACGTGGGTCTTGCTCAGCCCAGCTGAAGTGTTTAACATGCCATATGATATCAAACCACCCCCGGTGGCAAATGAATATTTTGCACGCACCCAAACAGCTACGTGCCACCCAGGCATTTCTTTCAGAAATGACCAGACATCGTCTCAAAATAAAACACCATTTTGATTATACAGCTGACAATTACAGAGCCCTGTCCCTCTATTTGGCGTCAACCACTCTGGGTTTGTCTTTTCTTGTTTAATTCAAGCAGTACAATGAGACTGCTCGTTCGGGTGCTTAGAGGACTTCTATATGTATAGGGATCTGAAATCACAGGAGCACTACAGTACTGTGAAGGCTTTGCTAACACCCACCAGCAGGCTTGCGTTGACCGTTTCCTGCTCTGCAAATTATTTATATGTAAATATATATATGTTTATACATATATATACACGGACCATATCACGCTGGAGCTTGCTATTGTATCAGATGTCGGAGTACCTGTACAAAATCCCCCGGTTCTGATTCACGCCAAATTTTCTCGCACGCTCACCAGGTAACAAATCTGTACAAAAAATCTACAACAATACTAGTCGAAACAACAATTGACACATTATTTGATTTACACAAATGTTCCGCTGTTATTTACCGACAGTCCCTAAACCCGCAAACGCCTGGTTTGCTCGCTGTTGAAAAGCCGCCGTCTGAGTCATTCCCATATTGCCCTGTGGGATGCCTTGCTGCATTCCCATAGTTCCTTGCTGCATTCCCATAGTTCCTTGCTGCATTCCCATAGCTCCTTGCTGCATACCCAGTGTGCCTTGTTGCATTCCCATAGCTCCTTGCTGCATACCTATTGTGCCTTGTTGCATTCCCATTGTTCCTTGTTGCATTCCCATAGTTCCTTGCTGCATACCCATAAAGCCTTGCTGCATTCCCATGGTTCCTTGCGGCATGCCCGATGCTGCAGGAAACTGTTGCTGAGGAACTGCACCAGTTGGCACACCTGAAAAATCCCAAAATTGGAGAAGAGCTTGTAAATAGTTTCACACAACCAAGCAGTTCCCCTTCTTTTCAGGCCCAACTTTACGGTAATCATAGTAAAGTTGATATAAAACCATAACATAGCCTTTAACGTTAAATCTGGTGTGATTTTCTTTCCTAAATTGATCATAAGCTGCATCAGTGAATTTCACACTAAATTTAGGAACTGGTAACTTTAACTTGACCTCCATTTGTGTCCAATTTTCAACAGCAGATGAGCTTTGTGCATCTAGTATATCGTGAGTGCAGTTGCAGATCTGCCGCTGGTCTTGTAATATTCATAAAGGTCCATTCTCCACACAAAAAATCTTTTAATTAAAATTAGACAATGTATATTCAGCCAGACACACTAAGTTTTAAAATCATTCATAAAAAGAGACTAGAAGATCCAGGTCTAGTCTCCCTAAAGTCAAAGCCATGTACACACCAGTTACATATATGTAAAACACACTGCTCAAAATTATTGCTTGCTTGTCACAAGAGTTTTGTATTTTGGTGACAATAACATAGTCAAATGTCACAATTTGGGGTCTCTTTGACAGGGGTCACCACCTATCACTGCCCGTAGTAATTTGTATGTATGTATATACCTGACATTTGGCCCATATTCCCTGCCATAGGTACGGATGTAGGCGTGGCTCCCATCATCCCAGGGCTGCCTTGTACACCTGTGGAAGGGATGGACAAAAAACAATGGCATAAAATACACCTAATATGCACATCATAATAAATTTATTCATTCATTATATTTAATATATTCATTTATATTCATTAATTTTATGACTAACCAAGTAAGAAAACTATTAAAACATAAGAGTAAAGACAATATATGTACATGTAGGTAGATCGATAGCTACACTAGATTAAGCCTTGGAGCAGACCCAACATTCGATGTCAGTAATTGGTTTTAATAAAACAAAATTCAAAACTCAAATTAATCCAACTGCCCAGGGCAGTCTTTTCTCTTTTTTTGTTGTTGTTTTTTTATATTTTACTTTTGATCCAGAGTAGGAGTCCATGTTATGTATTACCTCCCATCGGAGCCTGACTTGTAACTGTTTGCTTCATCTGATTCATAGTGGGCGCTGTTGTTTTCTGATATTTGTTGGCGATGCTTAGTCTGTCCAGGTTGATATCCACGCTACTGTTTGACCACAGCCCGGGCTGGATGGAGCAAAAACATAAACAACAGAAACATTTATTACCTAATGGCAAGACACTAGCATACTAACATTTGCTGTTAACATAACCTGTTACTAGAATATAACACTTTATATAACCTTTTTTGTACACAAACAGTGTCATGGCAATATAAAGTTGTAAATCGGCTCCTTTACGTTTAAATTTCTGAAACGGATTTCCTGATGCGATAACCTTACTATTACTATTGCTTGTGTTTCAGTTCAACAAGGGAAACATATATTAAGGCTCTAGTAAAGCTCTATTACTGGTTTAGAAATATTTATGTTCTTAAAAGTACAGTTTTGTTCATCCTTCACTCTGAACTTTTTTTTGCTCGTTCCCTTTATCTGTATTAAACATATTAATCATGAGAAAACCTGGGGCCAGACTGCACAAAAACCTGTGCAACAAATTGACCTTAAGAAAGGAATAAACAAATGTTGTCAAGGTGATAGGAAACTTAAGTTAAATTCCAGGTGAGGCTTTTTTTCCACATTTTTGACAAGCTGTTTTTTTATTTACCAAAAGCTTGTCATTAAAAATACTGAGATCCAGTGGGCTTCCCCGATTATAATGGCCTGAAGTTAATGATCTAAACTTTACACATACGGCTGTAAAAAGGCATTACATTTGTACCAAGACAGATTTTACTCAAACAAGACATTTACTCCAACAAGATATCACTTATGTAACCATGTGCAAAGTGTGGTCCACTTAAAAGTAACAATCAGTTACCTAAATACATGCAAATGTCGGAGCAAAACCTTGGGCTATCAAGTTTTGTTTTCTGAAACAAAGTGTATGAGATAACAAGCCTTACTAGTTTACAGGCAAGCAGTCTTACCTTGCTAGGTGAGGAGTTATTGGTTGGAGCTGAAGAATTGTCAGAACTGGTGACTACACCAGACTGTGCGCAGAAGGGAAGAAAGAAAGGACGAATAAACCCTCCATCAAACAGGTGTACACAGATAAAGATACATCAACGTGCAATCCTGTGACATCTAATATGCTTCTACAGTAACTAAACAGAGACGAACAACTACAGGCGGCGGGGGAGTATGTGTTAGCCTACAGTGGATCATAACACTAGGTGAATGGAGTCCGTTAAATAAAAAGAAGTCTCACTAAAAGGCCAAGAGGCAGGTTTCATGACAAATTTTAAGCCTGAAACTGAAATCTTACGCATGGAAAAGACAATGATTGCCAAGATTATCGGTGAACTTAAGTTTTTTTTTTATTTAAGTCCCGATTAGAAATGAAATTTAAGTTCACTAATCACTTCGGCAACCACTGTCTTTCCAAGCTTAAGAACAGTTTGGACTTAATATTTATCTAGAAACCAGCCCTCAGCATATTTCTACTTGCGCTATGTACATGTATGCGCCATTATGCATACACCAGTCTTTTCTGCTTGATGGTGGCCACCATGACGATGCATGATCGAATTTTTATGTACTATGAATGTACACTGGTCCCTGCATTTTAAGACCACCCATTCAGCCAGAAAAATATGGTCTTAAATTTAAGGTTTTCTTAAAATGGAGGGACAATTATATTGAAAATGAAAGTTTGTGTCACAGATAGCTGGTCATAAAAAGTTAAAGTGGAGGAAATTGTTAAATAGAGGGGTCTTAAATCGCAGGGACCACTGTATTTAAGATTCGTTCTTGTCAAATTTATAACTCGCTATTTGAGACCAAAATCACACTCCAGAGAGCGAGGCCACAATCCAGAAGGACTGCTGTAACTGCTAGAATCTAAATGCAGCATGAAAACTCGGCATTTAAAACGAAACCAATATGTTATATCCCAGCTTTAGCCAAATAGGGAAAAGTTAAGGGAATGTTTGCAGAGATTTCCTTTTCCCATGAGATGTTTGGCAGACTATACAAGTCGGGGGTGGACATAATTACATGTAGTCCCAAAAGTGTCAGAAAAATAATTTCAGCCTCACAATTCTTTGCTGTAAAAATTCCCAGTTCATCTATTAAGATTGATATTAATAAATAAATTCAAGCAAGAATGTCATGTTAACATGATATTTCAAGAAGTAAATTGTAAGTAATTCCAAAGAAAATCTATGATATCAGAAAACATGCGAGACAGTAAGGCTTGTTTAGATCAAGGTATTGGTATATGGATTATTGGATGTTTTTTTCCACAATTTTCCTCTGTAAATCAGCATTCCTTTGAAAAGATTTTGGCAATGTTGAGACATGGCTAATCCACTGATATACAGGCGGGTATTAAAAGAGGAGCGTGTAAAAGAGAATAGGATCAAATATATCATGTCAAATATATATATATATATATATACCGTCGTCACTGCGGAAGATGCGTTGGGCCGTGAAGCCTGCATAGCACCAGATGCGTTCATGTGTGACTGTGGCTGAAGAACTGGCCGACTGATTCCCCCCATCTAGCAGCAAAAATCATAAAGAGCGTAATGGAGAGAGAAATCGATCACGAAAAACGTGTCCTGACAGGAGCACTGTACAGGCGCCGAAATGAAATGGATATAAAGGGGAACATTCCCTTTTGTATACACAATGGTCCCATGATTTGCATACAGAGAGTAGTGCATTTATACAAAATTATGTTCGCAGTAAAAAAGTGGCAATATCCGAATATATGCTGTAGATTTTTGGGGTCCACATTTCACCGCATGTACATAACATGATAACTTATTTTATCATTAGCTTAATGTGGTGTAAAACTAAAGGTGTGGAGCGCAAAAAAAAAAAAAAACAGAACGAAATAAACATAAACATTGAAAACAAACATGCATGTACATATAACAAACCCATGCAGGTGCTCTACTAAAACAAGATTCCAACTCGGGGGTTTCTGGGTTTTCCAAGAGCAAAAAGCCTCCAACTCAAAAAGCAAACTTTCTTTGGCTCTAGTAATACTATAAAATAATTAGGGGTCCTAGTTGAAAGAACTAAATGTATATTTAACTAGACAGTCGGTTGCTGTGCAACGCGATGGGGCATCCCGGTTGGCCAAAAAATGCCCATTATAGCACTCCAGAAATGCATTATTGAGCTATTTTTACTCCAAAAATTGCCATAACTCAGTGGAAATCTACCGCATTCGAATAAAAGTTAAACTAGTTCTAAAGACTTACCTGTAAGAAGCTTTTCCTAAAATGCCAGGACAACGCAAGGCTTCCTTTAT
>JAAUYG010034312.1_pt1 | contig 12091 bp, 6 predicted proteins | sample 7278091 | NCBI WGS metagenome assembly JAAUYG01 (sample SAMN14350201, study PRJNA611818) | marine sediment metagenome | isolation source: surface marine sediment (0.6m) | place: French Polynesia: Moorea | collected 2018-08 | reverse complement strand
TTTTTTTTCCCCCGCCCAACACTTATTTATAAATTTTTCTCATTATTTTTTACCTACATTTGTTTTTTCTTTTTTTTTTTTTTTTATAATTTTTTAAATTTTTTTTTTTTTTTTTTTTTTTTATTTTATTTCCCCCAAAAAATTTTTTATTTTTGTTTTTTAAAAAATTTTTAATGCCAAATGGTTTGTTAACCTATTCCCCCCCCCCCCCCCCCGATTGTCTTGCATTGTTCTTCACTTGAATTAAAATTCACTTCTGGTAAGCATTCATAATATGTAGACAAATAGCATATTGCACACAACACTGAACTGTGTTCGACCAAATTTGGGTCATGCACTTCTACTGGAATCATTCTAACTTTATAAGTGTTGAAATGATTAAATATAACATCTATCAAATTTAAGTAAATTTATTAGCAGAAAATTGTCATTCTACAGAGTGAGCCTGTTCAAAACTTGGATATTATTTCCTAAAATTTTTCGGGAGCATCTCACTGTCATTTTCAGGGGAATCTGTATGGGCTAGCTGACATCTCTCATCTGAATCGCCCTTAATAGCAACTGGTGTGGTATGTTTCTTTTTGCTGGAAGGGCATGTACACTACTTCAATTATCAGAGATCTGCTCATGGAAATTGGGATCACTTCAACCTATAAAACTGAGGAGAAATTTACCAAGATTATTTCGCTGCATACATGTCGGTGCCAGAATGACCTTTACCTGTTTGTCTCCGCCTCCTGCTTTGTGCTCAATGTTATCCTTTGACCCTACTTTGGAAGAAGCTTTCTCCTTGAATTCTAACTTCTGAGTCTCGATCTGCAACAGAAACCAAGGAAAACATGAACAAAAGCGTTCGGCGCATCTGACCTGCATGTATTTTGCTTATGAGCACTATTATATATATCAATATAGTGTTTTGTATATATATATTTTTAAAATACAGTCAAACCTAGTCTAAAGACCACCTGTGTATAAAGACCACCTGCTTGTAAAAAACAAATTTTTCAGGCCCCCAGGGGTATACTTTCATGTTATTGAACCTCCAAATAAAGACTACCTGTGTGTAAAGACCACATTTTGTTGGTCCCTAGCATGGTCTTTATACAAGTTTTACTGTATACCCTTCACTACACTCTATATTAAGACCATCCTTGATTACATAAAGACCACAGCAACAGGAAACTTACAGTGATCTCTCTCTTAAAAGACACTCGCATTGCACTGAAGATGGCAGTGAGATGCTCATCAAAGAAATTGACAACTTGTATTTTAAGTCACCCATTCAGCCAGAAAAATGTGGTCTTAAACTGAAGGTGGTCTTAAAATTGAAGGATATTTTAATATGTTGAAAATATAACAGCTGGTTCACTGATGGCCAGTCTTAAAACTGGTGTTTTTTTTAAATGGAGGGGTTTACAAATGTAAATTGCAGGGACCACTGTATCAAGTTTTCAGCAGACTAAGAGGTCTGATCATAGTGTGACATTTTTTATATTAGGAATCTCTCTTCTCAAAATTTATTGGTGTTCTTCATGGGTTTCTAGACACAGTCAGAGTGCACTCTCACATGCTGGGCTAGCGCTAACTATTAGCCACAGAGCCAAATGCTAAAACAATTCTTACATGTATGTGGCTAAAATAATCGGTTTGCTTTCAGCCACAGTGGCTACAACTGAAATTTTTACCTCATATATTATATGTAGTTTACATGAATTAATACTAATCCTGGTACATATTATGGCTGTCTTTTAGGTTATTTGGATGGCTATCAGGAAATTAGCCAAACAGAAAAATGCATGTTGTTTAGGATCTTTTTATTCTAAACAACATGCACTTTAAATTTTCCAAATTTAATACATATACTGTTGATACCTTTTTGCAAACACATTTTGTGGCTTTACACACTTATATGTGGCTAAAAAAAAGATATCCTTTAGCTAGAGTGGCTAACCAGGAACATTTTCGAGCACAGTATCTCAGACATGTACTGATATATATCAATATAGTGTTTGAAGTTGAAGTACAACTGATTTATATTATTTGAGCAATTCCAAATCGCATACGAGTCATGCGTGACATCTCAAAAATATTCTCACAATATCTCTCACCTTTTTCTCCCCACCGCCAGCCTTGTGTGTGATATTGTCCTTGGAACCCACTTTAGAACTGGCCTTCTCCTTGAACTCCAGTTTCTGAGTCTCAATCTGTAAAAAAAAATATATGTCAAATAAAGTGGTCTATTATTACACCAGCCATCATTCCTTCATTAATTTCATTACTTCAACAATTACATGTACAGGCATCCCTGCATGTTAAGGCCACCAGTCAGACATATATTGCGTTAAATCGAATCTGGTCTTAAAATGGAGAAATACTTGTATAGAGTTGTGTCAATGATGGTCAGTCTTCAAATGGAGTGAATTGTTAAATGGATGGGTCAGGTCTTAAATTGTAGTGACCACTGTATTTCTCCATTTTGCAATATGCTGATCGCCTTGCAGAATGTATACACGTACACACATGCAGACACATGGATTAAGTCATAATGACTTGTATTCATTCGTCCTATTTCTAAACTCTTATTTTTGGTCAAAATCATTGTCTTTCAAATCTCCAACTTGAAACAGACGGTATTTTGTTTAATGAAATGATGTTTTTCCTCAAAATTTAATTTCTTATCAGGAAGAAATAAAGTACAGAAATAGGGCTGGTCTTCCAATGAAAAATTCTGGCCCATTTTTATTGGTTAAAATTTAGACGCGAGGCAACTAAAGGAACTGACCATCTTAATTTTGTATGTACTCAGATATTTTAATACTTTATAAATGATATTTTCTTACAAATAGTGAATGTATTATAACATTTCTAGCAAACAGACCCATAGACAACTTTAAATCTAGAAAATCAAAGCTGTAAAACACAGGTTAGTTAAGAAATTTTGCCTTTGTCAAAAATGTGAAAAGATCAAAATGTACTTGTAACTGGGTATTGCATGGTTGACTGAACCCATATCCATATCTTTCCCATTTGCTGTATTTAAGAGTACCACTCAAATGCATAAAATAGGGTTTCAAAATGTAGACTGTTTAGCGGAGTAGTTACATTAACAAATAGGGACGTAGGAATTAACTGATGCATTGGTTAATCGTCAGCTTGGGCAAATTTCCTAGAGCATTGATGTTCATTTTTGTGCATCGAGGCATCAGTACACCCATCCATTTAGAGCCTCATACCTGGCAAAAATCTACTGCAATCGTAAGTTTTGCTCTGAAGGTCACAATTTGTTATAAGCAGTGCAATGGGAATTAACCTGGTGTTGGCAGCAGTATTCCTAGGTACCTTTTCATGCCAAAAATCAATAACCATTATGCATCAATTATTTTCCAAGAGTCAAAATTGAGAAAAACTGCAGTTTGTGGATGGGCGATAATAGGGAAATTGGACATTCTTTGCATGTGCAGATGCTTTTCAGCGATGCATTGGCAATATGACTGGGTGTCGATATTTAGATTCACAATTTTGTTGCCGCTTACAGCTCTGCTAGCAAGCGACACTGCACCATACTCATAATTACAACATAGGGAAATCTTACAAGAATATGCCCTTCAGATTCCTAAGTTGTCCCTGCAACTCAAGACCCTTCATTTGAAGACTTCCCTCTATTTTAAGACTACCCACCAGCAACATCACTCTTCTGTTATATTAATGTAAAATTTCTTCATTTTAAGACAACCTTCAAGTCTAAGGTCACTTTTTAATGCCTGAATGAGTCGGGCCTTAAAACACTGAAGATTATATTTTCTTTTTTTTAAGCTGTTGATTTTCTTACCTTCTTTTCTCCTCCCTTTGCTTTATGTTGGATATTGTCTTTGGAACCCACTTTTGAAGACGCTTTTTCCTTGAAGTCCAGTTTCTTCGTCTCAATCTAAAAATCAGAGAATATGGCAGGTGATGATGCAAGAGTAACCCAAAAGGTAATTTCTGCTCTGTTGCGTACAGAAATAGCTTCGTCAATGTAGCATCTAAAATGTTCAAAAGCATATACTGATAATTAGTGCATGCATATATTATACTGATAATAATGCCACAATAATATATTGAAGGTCACTTAAATCATAATTTTATCTCCACTGCGCATCACCTAGAATGATAAATTAAGGATCAATGCTACTGGTATATATTACAGTTTGATGGAAAATTGTATACATGTACCAGCAGTAAAAAAAATATAAAAAGATCTGAGCAAAATAGTGAAGCACTACAAATGAATGCAGAAAAAGACTTCCAATATTAACTAAAGTAACTTCATTTCAGGTAACACATACATTTATTTATCGATTGTTTTTTCTTTAATCTGACGCCTTTTGCTAAAATTTAAAATATATTTCAGGAAAAATAAATTAATGAAAATATGTCCGGTAATATAAAAGAACCATAATCTAAAAATGTTTATGTATAAGAGTTTCAATATTGAATTGGAGCAAATGCTGGTGACCACCAGTATTACTGATAAAAAAAAAACTTATTCATAAGCCAAATGTGATGTCTTATACTATCTTCACATATTTTTCTAAGTGCTAAGGTCTCAAAACACAAAACATTTAAAACACCGCCAGAAACAAAACCACAAATGGAAGACGAACGTAATCTTTCTTTTTTCTTTTATCATAATTTTTTGCATGGATGGCAAAAGCTTTTCAGATGTTATTTTAAGGATTTTTTGTGAGTGTAACCCAGGCATGCAATGTGTGGACAACATATGTGAGAGAGAGAGAGAGAGAGAGAGAGAGAGAGAGAGAGAGTGATCAGGTGAATAAAACACAGCAAGATAAAAATCACAAATGACTCTAAGCCACGGCATGCACCCTATACATGGAACATCACAGGGGTCATGGTAGATCTGCACAGATGAACCTGATAACAAGATGGAAATCAAATGCACATCATCTATATTGAAACATTTTCAAAACCAAGACCTTAAGGTCTGACAGCTAGACCACCATCAAGTGTTACCCACTACACCGAAGAGTAGGCATGCAGTGCTAGTATTCTCAAACTGTACTGCATTATTGATTAAAATTACCCTTATGTATTAATAATCATCAGTATATATATGGCATGGGTTAAATAATAATATTTTTATAGTAAGGAGCTAATTAGTATGAAACTAATTAGTTACCTAGAAGGGTACCCATCTCACAAGGTAGGGTTCCTAGCTATGCTTTGTTATAAAGGTATATGCATGTACCGGGGCATATGTAGCAGATTAAATATGGTTAAATATATTTAAATATACAAGGAAATGTAAAATTGAATGGTTAATCCAACAAATTTCACACAACTTGAAATTAATTCCGATACATGTATCCCCATTTGATGAAGGATAATATCTTGATAATTTTAACTATGCCAGGCTTGAAACAAGTCAACATTTCGTCATTAACTGTTGAAAGCTTTTAACCAGATAAACCATGAATGGCAGTTGAACAGAAGCAGCGTCATTCAATCTGTTTCTTATTCCTGAGCACAGCTTATATATAGAGCACACTTATATTATAACTTGCAGGCATCAAAGCTCTCGGGCCTAACTTGAATATACACAGTTAATCTCCAGTTCATGACTGATTTCATACTGATTCAACTTAGAAATTATGTCATAAATTGCAGTATTTAAAAGATTTTCAGGTATTTTTTTACCATTTCAAATATGCCAACATCAATTTGAACACTCCAATTTGAAGGCATATATAAATGCTTACAGGTGTTAAGCAGCAAACAGTTCTAAGCCACAATAACTCAAAATGATTTAACCAACAAAATTTAAATGGGCTTAAAGTATTAGGTACATAAGGTAAGGGAAAGCTGCATAGAGTCATGGAGCTTTCTAACCATCTGTAGGGAGGGCATACATATAGTACTTAAGGTGAAAATCTGTATATTTGAGGCAGAAATCATGTTACAAAACCTTCAATTGGTTAATCAAGTTAAGAATTATATCTTATATTCTAGTAAATAATGTTGCGAGAGGTGGGGATAAAAATCATTGAAAGGAACAATACACGACCTTGGTTAGAGTTGTGATATACATCCGGTATTACTGGTAATGACTAATATAAGTCTGTTGCTATCTTGCACATCCTTTCCCTATTACTTTGGATATATCTTTATATAATTATATGCATGAATCACTAATTATGTAATAGTGATTACTTCGGCAAAGTTACTACTACATATAATACTGTTAATTATGCTACATGTAGATTATACCATGACTACCGGTACTAAAACCAGACTTCTGCTTATTAACTGCACAATGGAAACGACTTTGCGTCATGTTACCGGTAATTCACGTTTCAGCTAAACTGGTTTCAGATCATATTCCCCATTCTAATTTAAAACAATTATACTGTACGTCTTATTCACTGCTACCATCACCACTTTTATCTAACTTCATTGTGACTATGGGTGTTCTATATGGTGCTACGAACGTTTATCATGCACATATTTAAGTAGAAGTTGACAAATGACACATAATACCAAAATACCTCCAACTACAGGAAACTTGACCTGACACACCCGTTGTGTATACTGGTGTCCACCAATCCAAAAAGCCCCCCCCCCCTCCCCCCAATAAATAACAATAATATCCTGCCCACAAGTCTAGAAGGAGTGGGATAAATCTTGGACAATTTCTAGGGTTCCTAAACTCATGCCTAAATAGAGAACGCTGCTTAATTTAGACTGGTCCAGTTGAAACAGTCTGCCTAGGCAACACATGCGATTGTAGAAATGTTTATATGGTACAAGATTAAATTACTATATAGTTTGAGATATTATCCCTAGTAACTACAATGCAAATACATTGTACCAAAAGGCAGCATCCATTGTTAAAAAATACCAAATTTTAAGAAAAAAAATACCATACATCAAAATACTTGCATTTATAGCAGGAAAGGCAGGGAAAAGCTCTGATTGGTGGTTTGATTTAAATTTTCTGTTTTAAAAAACGAAGTACCGTATATTACCTTTTTATCACCACCTCCAGGTTTATGATATGCATTTTCCAGAGAACCAATTTTAGACCCGGCACTCCAATCTAGTTTTTCATCCAAAATCTTTTTACAAATGGTGTGTGAATTGTGATCGTAAAAAAAAAAAAAGAAAAAATGAAACGAAAGAAAAAAATTCTAAATTTGTTAAAATCACACAAACAAGTGTTGGAATAATGTACTTTAAAGATAATACTGCATACTACATGTACTACACTCTCACTTGAAGAAGCAACTTTGCATGTATTTGTCTGTACTATCACAATCAATACTTTAGGCCGCATCAACAAATATGTATTTTCACTTTTTTGTATTTTAAAATAACTGCATTATAGATATGTAGGAAACATTTTTTTTTAATTATTCAATTACATTCAAAGTTGAGGATATAAAGAACCTCATGTATGATCAGCAATTAATTTTGTTATACCCAAAGTAAAAATAGGTTTATGAAGCTAATGTGTAAGCTTGATAACCAATGGGTTAAAAAGGTACAGAATCTTACCCCAAGTACATGTAAATATCCCTCCATTAATAATATCTAGGAAATTTTATTCTATGCCTTTATATACTCATGACACCAGATAGGGCATGCTTAGTAACTGTAGTTGGAAAACTACTTTACCAAGTACACCTTACCTTTTTGTCTCCACCCCCTGCTTTATGTTTTGCATTATCTAAAGAGCCGATACGTGACTCCACCTTCCAGTCTAATTTATTTGTTTCAATCTGGGTTTCAAAAGATGAGACTTCACAAATGTTTGATTAGCCTTTATAAAAATAACTTAAGACTACATTAACGGTAAAAATAGAAAAGTACACTGTAGAAATTTATTTTATTAAAATTACTCTTATCTATTATACCTATATTTATAACCGCAGATGTAATGAACACTGAGTAACTGAAAGATTTTCAATGAAAAATATTCTGTTAACTTCCGAGGATCCTGCAAATTCACTGGTATGCTTGGTAACCATAGTAACAGCATGCTACTTTACCAAGTACACCTTACCTTTTTGTCTCCACCCCCTGCTTTATGTTTTGCATTATCTAAAGAGCCGACTCGTGACTCCACCTTCCAGTCTAATTTGTTTGATTCAATCTAGATTACAGAATGAAGAACGAACAAAAAAAAAAAATCTTAACAATCAGGAAAAAATATACCCTAAATTTATGTCTTTTTTAAAAAAAGAAAAAGCTTAACAGGCTGTGTCAAAGACATATTAATCTTTACTTAATCACCTTTATTTAATCTTCTTAGAATTTACTGCTTAGAAATAACAAAGGTTAGAAATTAGATCGCCTTTTACAATTTTCTCTTTGAGTACCATCATTGGCGAACATATTTCTAATCTTGCAACCATAGCAACAATCTACTAGGTAACCATAAAGAAACACAATCTGCTGGGTAACCATAGCAACGATATACTTGTTAACCATAAGTTTGCGATTATAGAGACAATCTGCTTGGTAACCATAGTAACGACATGCTACTCTTTACCAAGTACACCTTACCTTTTTGTCTCCACCCCCTGCTTTATGTTTTGCATTATCTAAAGAGCCGACTCGTGACTCCACCTTCCAGTCTAATTTTTTTGATTCAATCTGGCTCACAAAAAAAAAAATGGAAACACAAAGCGTATCATTCTTTGTACAGATACAATGTAATGAAATTTCATTCTTTAATTTCTCCTTAACATTTCCTCTGTCAACCTGAACTGTTACTCATAATTTCAACTGTTGACACTAGCCGACAAACTCTGGGAATATAAATAAATTTAATATTTAGATCTAAAGACACATTACTCAAAAAAACCTGGACGATACTTCTACTTAAAAATTTGTCTGCATCCCACAGACATCCAATGAAATACAGAACATTTATTGAAAAAAATTAGTGTTTTAAGATATTTTTCTAAACTCAAAACATTTACCTTGGTTCTGCTAGTAACAATTATGGAACAATAGTTACCAAGTATAAAGTATATATACAACCAAGGTGTTTGATTGACATTTACTGGCTCCGCCTACCTTTTTGTCTCCACCTCCGGCTTTGTGTGTGGCATTGTCCTTGGAGCCAATTTTCGATTTGACATTCCATTCGAGCTTTCGGCTTTCAATCTAAAAAGGCACATGGCATTCCAGTTTTCCATACCACGCTATAAAACAAATGCTTTCAACCATGCATCAGTACTTCCAAGCAGGTGCCAGAAATACTTATCAACAAGATATTATATAATGAAGTAATACAGGAAAACAGTAGATCCTCAAAATTAACAGCTCACGCAGGTAAACTGGTTTTAATTTTGATGCACCATGTGATTTTTATTTCTAAAACTACTGAAGCTTAAAATACAGTTTTGGCACTCCTGAGAATTAGTTGGAAGTTGTCTTTCTGAGGAGGCAACAAAATGAGTTTCCACTGGTTTTTAAGACCACCTGTTCAGCCAGAAAAAAATATGGTCTTAAATTGAATATGGTCTTAAAGAATGCAGGGATGTATACATGGAAAATGTAAGTGGTGTCACTGATGACCGGTCTTAAAATGGAGGGAATTCAAACACAGAGAGGTCTTAAAAGTTAGGACTACTATAGCCAGTACAGATACAATGTACATACCAGCTCATGTATTCACATTGTAACTTAAAACTTTAGAGGGCTTCAAGAGATCTGGGCCTATAGCAACCTATTGCATAGGGGTTAAGTTGATAAGAGTGATCACTTCTAGTGACAGATTTTCTATAGTGAACATAGAATCTTGTATCTCAGATGGAACCCAAAATTTTGCGCGGGTACAACCCATCTTGAACAAACCTTTTTGTCCCCACCGCCAGGCGTGTGTTTAGCATTGTCCTTGGAACCACACCTGCTTCCAACACTGCTATAATCTGTCTTCTTGTTAGTTATTTTCACCTGGAAGTGGCAGATTCATTGTCATGCATTCATGATAGCCCAACTGGCCTCAGAATGTAAGCTAGGCTTATATATATATTTAACTCCGAACAATCATCAGCAAAAGACACTAGCTAAACAACTCCTACTTTATATTACCAATACTTGTGTATATTTTCAGCTGTTAATGGCTATATTAATGAATCTAAGCCTTTTGAATAGAATTCCGTTTGTTGTGTATACAATTATTATTTTTGTTTTTTATTATTTTCCTGCATCGCCGGCTCTCTCCATGTGCATATAACCGAGGTGAACACTAAAATACCCTTGGGCATGTTGTGACCCTCAGAAAACATAAGTTTATACAAAAAAATCCTACTGATAATAAAACTAACAAGAAAGACCACTGGGACAGTGGATAACCCTGCACGCCCACAAATTCCCTTATGTGACATCCATATTAACTCAAAATCTGAGAGACTTTGACTTTGACCTGTCAAGGTCACTTAAGGTCAAAAGTGATGGTGCCATTGGACTGACTCCCTATATATGGTTTCCTATTGATGTTCAATGGTAACATATGGCTTAACTCTGCTCCTTTTTAAGATACAAGTCTTTGAAATCTGAGTGCCCATCATGTCTTTGACCTTCCAAGGTCACTTAAAATCAAATGTGACGGTGCCATTCAACTACCCATACATGGTTTCCTATTAGTGTTTAATAGTAACAGGGCCTAATAGGTAAGTAATAGGGCCTAACTAGGCACCTTTATGAGATATGACTTCAAAGTCTGAGTGACCTTGGGTTTGACCTTTCAAGGACATTTAAGGTTAAATGTGATGATGCCATTGGACTCCCCAAATGTACATGTATATGGTTTCCTATTAGGATGTAATAGTAACACATAGCCTAACTCGGCCCTTTTATGAGATATAAGGCTTCAAAGCCTGTGTGACCTTGACTTTGACCTTTCAAGGTCACTCAAGGTCAAAAGTAGCTCTGCCATTGGAGTTCCTATATATAGTTTACAATTAATGTTTAACAGCAACATATGACCTAACTAGGCTCCTTTACAAGACACAAAGCTTCAAAATTTGAGTGGCCTTGACTTTGGCTTTTTAAGGTCACTCATTGTCAAATGTAATGGTGCCAGTGGACTCCCTATGGTTTCCTCTTCGTGTTTAATAGTAACATGGGGCCCAACTAGGCTCCTTTCACAAGATATAAGGCTTTGAAATGTGAGGGACCTTGAATTTGACAAAAAAATTTATAAGGCACAATTACTTGTAATGGTAAATATCCCAGTATTATTGTACTTGAAGGTAGACTCAAACATATTTATGAAATAGAAAAAATTATTGCTACAAAAAATAATGAAATCAATGAGTTTCAAACAAGGTGGTCTCCACTTAAAGATCCGTAATTGAAACGGAAGCTGGATATTTATAATAATGAAATTGTACATTGTCAGTTAAACCATATGGTGTAATTTTATTTTCATTGTTATGCAAACAAACAGGATTTGTATGAACGGTTGTGTGAATTTGTTATATGCATGGTCTGAATAATAAATTAAAAAAAAAAATAAAAAAATAAAAAAAAATTCTTCGGACACAGTACGGAAAAAGTACAACATAGTCAATTTCTGAAAATACTTTTAACCCACAATGTAGCTGGCTAACGTGAATATATTCTTAGACTATTGTTGGCATTATGTGACCTGGGTAATCGATCGTCATCCCTGTGGATGGTATGTGTGATGGAAAGCCAAAATTAATTACTCACATATCAAAACACAGATGTGGTGCCGTACTCTTAAAGGGCATACTTACATTTCCTCCTCCTGGAGCATGCCTGGAGTTGTCAAGGGAGCCGACCTTTGACCTTACATCTCTCTTGCCGGAGCTGCCGGCGCTACTAGGAGTCCCAGACGATTTCGTAGGTGTCGCTGGAATTGAGTTTTTACATACTGAATGCCGGTGTCCTAGCTCCTCTAAAAACTGAACTCTTAAAGTGATAGAGTGCTCAAAAATACATATACAGTAGTCCCTCTATTTTACAACCCTCTATTTTAAGACCACCCTTGATTATAAGACCACTTGATTTGGTCCCAAGGGGCAATTTTCTGTGTTAAATGACCTTTTATTTT
>JAAUYG010187945.1_pt1 | contig 12092 bp, 13 predicted proteins | sample 7278091 | NCBI WGS metagenome assembly JAAUYG01 (sample SAMN14350201, study PRJNA611818) | marine sediment metagenome | isolation source: surface marine sediment (0.6m) | place: French Polynesia: Moorea | collected 2018-08 | reverse complement strand
AGGCGATTAAAACATTCTCCCGCTCTAGAAATTTTATCTGGAGACAACAATGAACACTCGACCCCCCCCCCCCCCCCTTGCCATCAAAGGACACCCTCCCCCCATCCATAAGTGGATGCATCCGTAGTCGGGATGAGAGAGAGGGAGGGGGTGAAGAGGGATACCGTGGGACACTAGATCCCGGCGAGATCAAAATTCCAGGGTTGACTGGATCATTGGAGATGACAAGGGGATTAACTTGGAAGAGTGATCCATTCTCATGTTGAAGTGATCTCTCAGGAGAGTCAACAAAGGATGAAGGTGAAACATTCACAGGGGAAAAAGAGCGGGGCAGGATGCCAATATTCCTGTTACCCAACGAAGGCATAGAGCAGAGACCTGGGTTAGGTCTGACAAGCCCTGAGCTGCATTGACTACCACCTCTGTCCAAGCCGGGGATGGAAAAAACAAACCCCTGGAAGTGTTGATCAGGTTCCAAGATGGTGCATCGACTGAAATGGGACTAGGGCTGACTTCTGGAGGTTTATGATTAACCCAAGCCTGAAGTTACAATGGAGACTGAGGTCACGAGTGCAAGCCGCCTGAGCATGGAAGATGTTGTCAATGTATGGATACATCAGACATCCCTGCAAATGGAGGTGTGCTGCTACAGGAGCCAAGAGATTGGTAAAAATTCTGGGGGCAGTGGCTAAGCCAAAAGGGAGAACTGTCCCCGCCAAACAACGAGCTTCCTTGCCTAGTTCCTGGGAGCAAACCGAAGATACCACCAGTAGATGGGGTGTATTGACATATGCAGATAGGCATCCTTGAGATCCAGCGACACTATCCACAAACCTTTGTGAAGTCCCTGCAGAATAGAGGTGAGGGTCTCCAAGTGAAACTTCGCAACATGAAGAAACATCTTGAGTCCGCGCGGGTTGAGAATGGGGTGGAACCTCCCAGTTTGCATGGTGGCTAGGAAATTATGGGAGTAAAATCCCGCCTGGTCCCGTGACATATCGACCTTCCCCACAGCCCCCTTGGTCAGGAGGGATGAAACCTCTTCCCACAGCACTTGTCGTTTGCACTGCAGCCTGGACAATGGAGTCTCCATAGAAGAAAGTAACAGTGGGGGTGCCTCAAATAAGGGAGGGAATAACTGACTGACTTCCTTGAGGACAAATTGATCCAAGGTAATCCGTTGCCAGGCTGGCAGGAAAAACAACAGCCTGCCGCCCACAGGGAAGTGACTTTTCTGTGCTATTCCAAGCTGTGAATCCCACACCAAGCCCGGAATGTCCAGAAAGGTCGACCCATCCACCCCTTCCCCAGTAATGGGTGGAATGGGAGGGGGTGATGGGGGAGGGTCGGGGTAGGAGGAGGAAGGAGAGCAGCCCTGCACTTCTGTGACTGCTGACTAGCTCTGGAACCCAAAGTATCCTGAGCAGCCCTTGAACCAGCCAAGGCCAAACGCTTCGCCTAACTCAATTGCTCCTGACTACAAGTGGCTTCCTCGATTGAGGACTGAAATTGTCATCCAAAAAGAGAGGTACCAACAAAGGGGATAGACAGGAGCGTGGCCCTGAGGGGCCAGCAGTCAAACGTGGATGCATCTAAAACCAGGTGATGTTGAGCTGCAATAGCCACAGATGCCACCTGGGCCAAGGTCAGGCAGGACTCTCGGATGGCCACATGCAGATTGTTACAAACTGCTTTGAGGACGGGATCATCCAGACAGTTATTGTAAAGTAATTGATCAGTACTGTCATATGCCATCCAATATGCCAGCAGCATCGGACATCTCATACTCATAGGACATCTCCAAAGCTCTGCAGAGATCAGGGTTGGTAGCCAAGGGATGGATATTACTGACCTGCTTGACCATCTCCTCAAACACTTTAGGAGTCTTAAACAAGGGCAAGAACAGATCCGCCGGAACCTTGTAGGCTGAAGCGGCATCCGCAACCTTTGGCATTGTCGAGGGCTCCTTGAAAGCCTTTGTCAATTCTGTCACCACATCCTAGTCAATATTCAGGGCCTCAGCCCCTGTTTTGACCTGGACCTCCTGATCCAGCTCTCAGAAAGAACGGGGGTTAGGTAAACCCCTAACCAGGAGCTGTGACATGCCCAGATCAGCTAGGATGATATTAAGTATATGATCGTATGACTGGAGATCTGGGGGAGTAGATGGAGCAGGGGGGGTGAAGGTCTCAACATGCTCCAGCGTCAGAAAAAGTGTTGTGCAACATGGAGTAGGAGGGGTTCATCTCCTCCTCGACATCATCAACTAAAGAGGGGTCAGAAACAGTCCCCAAAGGAGGCTGAACTGACCCAGTCGAGGATGGAGGAGGAGGGTTGATTACTGAAGATTGAGGCTGCAGACTCTGCAAAGAAAATACTGGTCGAGCCGATCCAGTGGTCAAAAGTGGGTAAGCTTCTGTCAGTCCCGTCCACTGAACTTGTGGGCGTGCAGGAAAACAAAAACAGAGGAACAAACCCACCAAGGACCCCAGGTAAACCAGAGAGGGCCTGTGAGGCCAGAGGAAACCACGGTCCCATTCCTGCCAAACCCGAGTTTAGCAGGAGTGGGGGAGGCCGCAAGACAGAACCCAATGAGGTGGGAAAAGATGTCTGGTTAAAAGACGAAAGAGCGGCCATGCCAAGATCACCAGAGACTGAAACACTCCCAGGAAGGACAGAAGAGTCCTGATGGTGTAACGTTTGGGTCTCAACAGGGTTCTGGGTAGTAACTACTTTATCCTGAAGGCTGGAAACTGCTGACAATTCGGAGCCATCGGAGGGAATGCCAGCTACCAGAACCCTGTGATCAAACGTGGCCAAGTCAGAATCCTCCACTGATATGACAATGGTCGATGATATCGACGGATGGATAGTAAGTATAGTACGTAGGGGGGTCGAGTTGTCTCCTGTGAACTCGATAAAATCTAGACTGGAGGTAGCCGAGAGCTAACAGAATTTTCCTGGACTCTCAGAGAAATCAAACCTGAGGTGTCTGATGACTAGTTGACTTGGCAGACTCCTCAAAAGTCGGCAAAACCGACCCAGGAGTCTAAAGGGCAGCCACCCGGGGTGAGCCAGTCACATGAGGCAACGATCCTGACTGAGTCGATGAAATAGCCAGAGAATTAGTAACTGTAGTGAGAGGGGTGATCGACATGGGTAGGCGTGAGGCTCTATACATTCCAGATAAGCCAAATTCCAGTTGGCCAGCCACCGACGTGCCTGGTCAATGGAGTCCAACTGGAGTGCGAGTCTGGTGACATCCTTGTCGACTGTTAACACTGGGAGGAGTACTGACCAGGGTTTCATGTTCCACACGAAGAAACTGATAACACAACATTGTTGGGCTTGGGGTGATGATGTTAAATATGACCACAAGTGTTCATGTCATGATAGGGCATTAAACATGCAAAACATTGGGCATGAGGGTCCTGGCCTGGGACATTGTGTTTACACCCGGGGGAATCAGCCCAAACAGCCCGCTATTCCTTGGGCTGTCTTCAGCTTTCCTCCACCCCAAGGACGGGAATGGAAGATGCCAAATATGGCAAAAGCAAGGCCAAACAACCTGGTCAGGGCCATCATGAAAGCTACAAATGTAAGGTTCATAACGAAATTCGCTCAAGGTAGGAATAGGAGGGAGATTCAGTGCATTTAAATAAAATACTTCCCAACGTAAATCCCCCAAGGCAGGCCAAGAAGGTGCACTAGAAGTAAGTCCGAGCAAGGAAAAATATCCAAGTTCAGCTAAGGTATGGCAAGTATCCGATAGCACAGCAGCAAAAACAAGTCTGCACTGGCAGGAGCAAAATTTGAAAGTGATGAATTGCCTATTACAATATGGTCTATTGTTGTACGTCAACCGAGCCACGCTTGGTTGCCCCTGACCGGCTCTCAGTGGGGGCCCACCCACCTACGGTGGCTCAAAGGTTCCATGCAGATCTGTCATTGGACACCCTTTTGGCGGCCCACTGGAAGCCTGTTCAGGGTGTTTCATCACCGGGGTTTGGATCATTTCACTTAGAAACAGCTAGTCGTCCATGGCCGGAAGCCATGGCATAAGAGTTATGGTTTGACACCGATTCGGGTGATGAATGCATTTGATGTAGCATTTTAAAATTACTTAGTAGTGCCTCCAACTGCAGCTTGTATCTGTATATACATGTAGATCTTGCCCAAAGGAATAATGGTTTTGATAAACAGGTGGCCTTTATCAGTGTTTATATGCAGGTGCTGCTTATGGCAAGTTTGTCTCTTAAATGGCGCTTACTCGTGTTTCATACCAATAACAATATGCCTTAGGTGGAAAAATAATGTACACTGCCTGTTGTGCAGTTTTCAGAGCTTGGAATGTTAGAAAGCAGAATGCATCTCTTAATTAAAATATATTGTTGACGCTTTTGATGAGAGTGTGGCACTTAATGTCAAATATTTGTATTTAAAGATGTCTGGATACATGCATGTTTTTTACATGCATTTTCTTTTCTTTTTTTCAGCGTATTTGGGACAAGGATGACATGTTGCAGAGGTGGGGTGGTGATGAAATATTGGTTAAATGGGCTAACTGGATAGGCCCGCCTACCTGGGGAAGTTTGTCAGCTAACCCACAGCTGGTAGCCTACCTCACATGGAATAGGGCTAGTCCACATACCGGTAATAGTGTAAACTGGGTGCAATTGGACCGCCACCCCTGCGCCGACCTGCACACAGAGGTGCTTGCCAGCCATCTTTGATGCCCTTGGTGGGTGCCGGGCCACTGCTGATGGGAGGACCGGTAAGCAGGCCCATCTGTCGGTCAAAGTATACCCTTCAGCAGTGAGGCTTTCAGGTCCCACTTCCGCCAAAATGTAGATTGAGTTCCTGCACAGGACGGACATGTGTCCTGCTACATCTCTGTGCAGGAACTCACCGAAGCCATTGGTGAGAGGTGGGATTGTAGATCATACCCAACATCTACGGTTGACATACGTGACCCGATTGAACGGGGGGTATAAGCCTCATTCTGACTACTCACATGAGCAGAGTCCAGGGTACATGTACATTTTTTACCTTTTTCTTCTGTATATGGGCCTACCATACACTGGATATGCAATTTACTTTCTTAGTTTAGTTTGGATACCGGTATGCACCCATGAAACTGGTATATTGCATTTGATATCTAATACTAGTACACTACATGTACTACATGCAAGGCTACATACATGATGTACAGAAAAATGTAGCATAATTTTTGAGCTCTAATGGTATACGCATACGGTATCCTGTATATTACCCATACTCCAGTACTCAGTGACATATATGTTGCTTCTAAATATTATACCGCATCATTATACTTATAAAGAGTAAACTTCTGCATACACATATAACATGTGTAAAGTAAAGGTTTATATCATATTCCTGAAGGGCTATGATGATGTCATTTCAGGTGCTGCTGAGATGGGCCAGAAAATGAATGTCCTGAGATGTGCCAGTGTCAGGAAAAGCCCTTCCCAGGAGCACCTTGTATTACTCTGACCTTCACGAGAAAAAGGAAACATACAGTGGTAACCGCCATAAGCAAATGTAAGTGTCCCTGGCTATGATAAAAAATCTCATTCTGTATAAGAACAAACAAACAATAGTACCGTATATTTTAGGGGATACATTTTTGCAGAATTTTCTATTTAACTCGTATCTGCCCGTACAAACCCATAAGGGTGGCCCTGGAATGACCGAAGGACAAACTCTCGATGGAGGAACAATGTGAAGTGGTGTACCAGATCACTTGCGCCAACTGCCCAGCCGGCTATGTAGGTGAGACCGAGAGTCCATTAGCCAAGTGGCTGAAGGAGCACCAGCGCCCTGGTTCCCCAGTACATGTAAGTGACCACCTAGTCGAACACAACCACAGCTTCACAAAGGAGGATGTAGTGGTGAAACACCGAGAGAAGGATATTGGTCCCCTCAAGGTGTGGTTGAGTCGATCCACATTGCTGAAGAACGCCCGTCGTTGATGATTGAGGTCATCACACCCACCCCTTGATCTACAGACAGCTGTTGTCACCACGTGACCCTAGTGACCCATATGATAACCGGGAGTCCATGATGATGATGTGGAACCTCAGTTTTCTGGAGAAGACCCGTGGAGTTAGGTTGAAAGCTCAATTTCGCCCGATGTTCGCTGGTGTCAACGTGAGTTTCCATCTATGTGTTTCATTCTTTCTTGGTGTATTTTCTTTTCTTTCTTTCCACATCTGCACAGCTGGCCCAAAGTTGCCTGTTCTCACGCTCCAAGATCTGCAAAATTGGAACAAATACAACATGATCATGATGATATGAAAATGTGCTTTACCAGCAGCACAACAGACTTTAAATTTTAGCAATCTTTATATTACCAGTACTACAAAGTACATAGGGCAATGTGCCAGGCCACACCCAGAATTACAGGGCTAGATACAGAACTACAGGACCAGACCCAGGACTACAGAATCACACCGTATCTGAATTAATACATATCCATTGTCTTCCCATTAATCAATGTACCACCTGCAAGATAGATAATCACCTGCACTGCAATTTTCTTTGGATATCTTCCTGCTCCCCAGCTGGTTGCTCCGAAATATGCTTCCCTGTGATCCAGATTTTTCCTCTCAACTTGGGACACACCAATGTCATGCAGATAGCGATATTTCACCAGAAATTGAGGGACATGGTAGACCAGACCTGTGTCGAAAAACATCATTTGAGTTATACTAATAGTGCAATTTTTGTCAATTTGTATTTACTCTTCAGTACTTCAGTTCTAAAAATTGATTTTATTGATATGTGCCATGTACTCATTTGGTGTACATGTGCATGTGCCATGGTTGTATTTTGTGTCGACACAAGCGTGACAAAATATTATCACCTACCGGTAGTACTGTTCTTACCATTGGAGTGTTACAAACTTTGATGTGCATGGAGTATGAGTATGTGAGTATGTGTATGAAGAGCCCTACAATACAAAGTTTTGGGGGTGTTTGCTTTAAATTCGGACTTACAGTGTATGTAAGGTGTTACATCGTCATCAAAGGTTGCTTTCATAAATAGCTTGGCCCATGCACGTGCCCTCTCATGGAAGGTCTGGGGAGAGAGATAGTAATCGCTTCCAAGGTAGGCTCGCATGCTCTTCATGAGATCAGTGAACAGCCTCCAGACTTCCTGCAGCAGGTCCACATTTAAGGCTTTACCATTCTCCCCATTGTTGTCATCATCATCCTCATCATCCTCAAAGTCATAGTTCACTGCACCTCTCAATCTGCTTTGCTTGGGATGCCTAGGTAACTGAAAATGTTCATGTGATGTCTGTGTCAGTGCTCTCTCTTCTTATATTATAAATTCAGGTCAGAAACATTCAGTCTCATATGTAAATGTTCCAATCCCGGGTTCCAATGTTTATGAACAGTATTACAATGTACTACTAACACTTTTGTGTAAAGTACAGTTTATATACCAGTTATGACATAATGGGATGGAGGCAACTGTACCATCTTAACACCAGTACCGAGTACAACAGAATATGTTTCACATTAAGCATTTTATTACTTCAATTTGGACTTCATTAAGCAGAAAAAGTTCTAAATTATCTGATTCACCAAGCATTACTGGGAAACAAAAACAAGTTATTGAAGTATTATTGACTCATTTGTCTGCTTAATTGCTATATATTCCCAGTTTGTACTGCTTATCATGGTCACTGTAATGACAGTGGTGTATACCTTGGCATTTGGTCCCAGTGCCTCTTGGAGTCTGGGCACCAGCTGAGCTTTCTTTCCCTTCACAGGGAGTCCCCTACTGCTCAACTCCTCCTTCAGCTGTGTCATGCCCAAACTCGCAACAGATGATAAGTGCCTGTCGTCACTATCCTGCAGTATATTGGTTAGCTGGGCATTGCTGATGATAATTTCCAGCTCATCACCTGGAGAGGGAGAAAAAGGTGATACGCCTATGTTTTGTTACTTTTATATTATAAACATTACAGTTTACAGTTTTACCAACCTAAGCCATCCTGTTTTCATATGATTTTCTGTGATGTGTTGCTATGTTAATCAAATAATGGCATTAAGATTATACTGGCCTGTAATTATACATCAGTGTCATACACTTTTTAACATCAGCAAATATGGCTACACCTTTGCTGTAAGCACATTCGCCATTGCCAGTAAATTTAGTTTTGTACAAGCTTAATCATGTTAATTGGTAAAGTACCGGTAGTCAAATGAAAGGAAATGCCTACCATCGGGCTGTGACCATCGGCATATGGAACCTTTCCCATCATCCCCTCTATCCTGCCACATATGGAAGGATACACCAACTCTTTTCATTTCTCCTACCAGATTACTGACACGGTTCTGGTCAATTGCCCATGTAACAACCTAGTACATGCGATAAACATTAAATATATGGCACAACATATAGTAAGTGAAGTGGTTACTGTATTACCACATAATCATCATAATACATGCATACTGTATTGGTGTCTTTTGTATTGAAAGTGTTTTTATATGTACCAAAATTATTTAATGACCAAAGAAGTCAAAAAACATTTTAAATGTGCATACACTATGGTACTATATGGGTGTACATGTAGCATCACCAATCACAAATAGTACTTTATGTCAATAATTATGCAATTACACATTGGTATTTTTGCATATATAGGCAGCACACATGATCACAGTTGAATTTTACAGACCATAGCAAATAAGCAGAATTGAGCAGATACCTACTTGGTTAAACAATTTGGCACTGATGCGAATCCTGAGGTGTAGATCATCTGGGCACATTTGGTTAAATGGTATGAAGCTGCAGCAATCATCATCAACATAACCCTTGCAAGGTTTCTTTCCAATGTGCCGTCTGCGTTCCTCATTTGACCTCTGTATATTCCATGATCTTACTGAATTGTATAAACAATGTGGGTATTTATCATGTGATACAACATTAAATTTTAGTTTTAGCTATGCTTGTGTTTATACACACTGCTTGTGGAATGGCTTAGGGGTCGCGTTTTCTGGCTGACTGCCAAACTGTTTTTTTTTTTTTTTTTTTGTTGCAACCAGTGCATGGATCATGAACACAAAATTTTACTAAAAGTGAACTGGTTGTAGCAGTATTCAGGTGGTATTGGCAAACTAAATTCCATACTGTTTTTATACATGTGTATACTTGTTACAAACTGGAAAGACAGAATATTATCATCTTTTTGTACCGCTAATGAAATATCTTATTCTGCCATTTTCAAGCCCTTCCAGCTGTCCTTTCACCTTTTGAACACATGTTTAACAGCGAAGGGTTATGAAATTTGAATGCAGAAACTTTATCCTAGTGTGTCTGTGCCAAGTTATTCATATCAGTATCAAAGCTAAATGCAGATATCATGAAGGGGTTCTATGATTACACAATGACACAGAGAATAGCCAAATAAACTGGAGTTAGTTAAATATGGTTTAAAATATAGATCTATGCTTTTGCACATGTATGGAAAAGGTTTGTACAATGCTGTATATGAATAAAATCTCATTCAAAGAAGGAAATAAATTGAACTACAAATTATCAGATTATACTAGCAGATGGATGTTAGCTTAGTTCTGTTAGTTTGCTTTAAGTCCCTGCTCGGTGGCTGAATGGATTAATCCATGAGCCTGAGGACCCAAATTTGGGGATATCGGTACCACCTGTGGTGACTCAATTCTCTTTGGTATTTTTAACTTCCTAAGTGTCTGCAGTTTATGTTTTGGTGTGATAACCCTTGCAGACTGGCAGCTTAATAGAGGTTATCACTTCTTAAATAGACCCATCCTATCAAAAAGTAAAGAAAGAGAAATTTGGACAAGAACGGCAAATTAGCAGCAGTAGTGCCAAACATCTATAAAATTCATGTACATGTAGTAACAGTCAGAAGGTTTAATTCGAACTCAACAAATACCGTACTTGAACACACAATTATTTTTCTGCTCGTACATGAATTAATATCACACAGTTGTGACACTAATATATATATAAAACGTTAAGCGTGACATGTTCACAAACATAACTTGACAACCAAATCATCTCGTCTCACTGTCAGTAGAAAATAATCATCCATGATATTAATCTTGGTTGTAAAACAACATATAAATTCCTAATGCCAACATGTTAATATTAGTCCTACACCTATACCCTAGATCTGTCTGTAATATTACAAGTTCATGTAATATATCAGGCCTCCACCTATACCATAGATCTGTCCATAATATTACAAGTTAGTCCATATTATTATCAGATTCAGAGTCAGATAGTTGTGCTTCTGGCTCTTCCTGATCACTGGCTTGGTTGCTGCAGGTTTGTAGCCTGCACATGTCCATGCACTTCAGGCCATTGCTGAGGCAAGTACACTGTGACAGTTTGCACGAGTCCACACCTTTGCAGGCAAGTACCCGTAGTTTGAGAACAGCATCTGGTGCAGGTGAGCCATGCATTCACTTGACAGCAAGCTTACCATCTTCATCTGTTGTCCAGCCACAGTCTTTTGGGCTTGGAATGTAGGGCTGGCTCTGCAGCGATCTCCTCCAGATCCTTGGAAGTTGGCACAGAGTGCATGCATGAACAGGCAGTCCTGACAAGGAGGGAGTTGACTGGACTCCACTTCTCCACGTCTGACACAGAATAGTTCATACCGCAGTTTATTCCCCTCCGTTGTGTGGGTAGAGGGCATGTGCATGTGACAGGTGATTTCCTGTAGCTTCTGGAACAGTGCTGGACATACCTCCCATGGACGTCCAAGTTCCTTGAAAGCATTTTGGAAGGTCTTTTCTAACTTCATCTGCTTGAAGGCTGTGATCTGCCCACGGCCAGTGAATGCACTAACAGTATCACAGCCTGTGAAGGCATGCATGCCAACCAAGGCATCACACACACTACCTCCCAGTACACGACTTAGTTTGTTGATTTCGAGGAACCTAGCCCGGTTCTTTGTTCCGCATTTCTGGTACATGGAGCATGGGATCTTGCTGCATACACTCAGACACAGAACCATGACATCCGTGTCCTCAGCAGTAATGATGACTGATTTATAGCCAGACTGTGCCGCATGAAGAGCATGGAGTAGTCGAGTACAGTATCTGCTTCTTCCTGGGAGGACCTGAGCTCTGCAGCCTCTTTCCACTGTTGTTTGGTGATCTTGGAGGAGAGCTGTTCGCATGTAACATATAACACCTTTTCGTTGAGCTTCTCCCTGTATTGTGGACCCTTCCTTTAAATCTACCAGGAACTTGATGATGCTTGTCTTGTTGGAAGAACTGCACAGGAGCTTTCTCCATTGCTGGATGTTGTGCCCAGGCTGAATGTTCCTGAAGTGTATTCCTGTATTTGCACCTCTGTTGGCTCTTTCTGCATCTTTAATGGATGTCCCCTTGTAAAAGATGTCTCCTTGTCAAAGACAACATCAATGCGATGGTTCTTGGCACCTTCTTGGAAAACCTGGACTAGAGCAGATTCTGCCAGCTGGGAAAAAGTCTTGTCTTTCACTTTAGTTTCTGGACCAGGCTCATCCCATCAATGATGGTTGCTGATGGGTCTGGGATCACCTCTGCTGGAGAAACATTGAATTTCATAATAGTAGGTCAGGAAGAGGGCGTAGTTCACCTTGTCATAGGCAAAACATCATGGAGCAGGTTCTAGTACAATACTGGCTAAGATTAAGTATATCAGTACCAGTTTTAGTCTACTGTAGAAAGAAATTAGATGTAATCCTCACATCTCGCAAGATTACGTAATTGTGCTACATTGCAAATTTTAGGATTTTGATAAAAATCTGATAAAGCTGCCAGTGTGAAAAGGTTATCACACCCAAATGTACTTATAGTGCCCCTATAAACATTTTAGTACCACTCATGTTTGGTTACCATAGGTGATACCGATTTCTGGTCTGGTCCATGGACTAATTGGGCCTCGGTGGCTTATAGTAACACTTATGTTACTATAAGCCACCGAGGCCCAATTTGGCAGAACACCCGAAACGTCGATATCGTCATAAGCCAAACTACAGTTGGCAACAGTCCCGCGTCCGCCAGAACACCCGAAACTGGCAATCT
>JAAUYG010109800.1_pt1 | contig 12093 bp, 11 predicted proteins | sample 7278091 | NCBI WGS metagenome assembly JAAUYG01 (sample SAMN14350201, study PRJNA611818) | marine sediment metagenome | isolation source: surface marine sediment (0.6m) | place: French Polynesia: Moorea | collected 2018-08 | reverse complement strand
GAAATAACAATCAGGATCACACTCCCCCTTTCAAAAGCAAATAGAAATTGCTTCAAATATTTTCACCAACACAGGTTGTGATCAAGAGCAAAAACTGACGATCAATCTTTTTAAGTGCAAAGTGTCTATGCCATTTTTAAATCGTTCCCTGCATGTGTGCATTTTTAGCTTTCCCTTTTAGCTCGGTGTTTACCAGAAGGAGCACCATCTTTTGATCTTCTATTTTGTGGTGTTAATCTGATACTCCGTCTGTTTTGCCCTCAGAGATAGGTTCGCAGTTATGCAAATGCAAAAGACAAGAAAATCGATTAATGTTGCTGCTTTTTCTGGAAAAGCAAATTAAGAAAGTCCATAGGTGGGCTGACCACACTGCAGATTATGAAGAATCTGCGGGAAACAGCTTTTCTCCGGGGAAATTAGGTTGCAACCAAAGCACAATATGTTTCACTCAATTTCAATAAAAGGAGTTGTCACAGACGGTACCACCAGAAGCACAGAACTCTTCATGGCGAATTCTCACTGAAGTGGAAAATTGTCAAAAGTCTGAAACCTGGAGCCTTGAGGCTGCATGGGATTCATGATCCACTCTCGTCTTGTCAAGTGTCTTTCATGCAACGAAAAAGCAGAGATGTTCTTTGCCTGTTTCCCCATTTAGCAGGCCATAAAAAGGTCTTCAGCAAGATTTGCTTGCCTCCAGTCTTCAACACACTTGAAAATGTTTTTGTCGCCGTCGTTTTGCAGGTGTTCTTGGGCGACAAAACGCGTCGACGCGTCGTCTTTTCTCCAATTGTGTTCTCGTATTCCATCTTATAATCTTGTTCCAACAGAAGCTTCAGTCTTTTTATGCTCAAATCCCAAATCAGTCAACTATCTGTTTTCTTTTGGTGCGTCGTCTGCGTTTGTTTTACAATGCCGACAAGTGGCATAAAGACCCAGAATAGTTCCAACATCTGTGATGACATCCGATGTCAAACATCCATGGGGCAAAAAAAGGGATCCTCAGAAAACAGTGTTTATGCCTCTGCGAGATCACTACGGGGTCTTCCGCACAGAATCATTGTACCCGTTTGAGTTCCACGTCCTCAACACCATTGAGCTGAACCCTTCGAATTCTATGCCTGATGCCATAAGAGACCACCCCTGCCTTGGGCAGATTTCTGCAAAAGTCATGCAAGCTCATCATGTGAAAAAACAGAGGGTAGTGCAGGTGGTTTCTCGAGTGCCAGAATCTACTAGTGATGGAGCCCAATGTTACTTCAGTGTGTCTGTGAGTCACAGCAAAAACTTTGATGAAACGTGATCCTGGCAAAACCACTTTGGCTGGGGATAGGAAATGAACAAAAACGTTGGGCCGTGTCCTTGAAGCAAACGACACAAGTTTGGAACTCCGAGTTGGAATCAAGCAACATTTGGTGTCCAACATCAGTGGCAAGGACGGGTGTTGCATGCCGCACCACTTACCGTGCCAAGTTAATTAATGAAAAGTGATTCACGACAAAGAGGAAGAGACAAGGATGCTTGCCACCAGTGGGCAAGCAAAACAGGATACAAAGGACAGAGACTGAAGTGGACATCCAGCGGCATCAGCGGATGGTCTTAATGTCTTAGAGGACGAAACAAGTGCCTGGTTTGACCTGAAGTGTCGTTGTTACACGACGGCACTTGCGAGCAATATTGCTCATTCTTTGCAAAAATGACTGGCAAATTCCTGCCAAGTGCTCTCCTTTTTCAGAACTTGTCTGTTGCACATAAAGCTCGTGTCGAGCATCGTTTCCACAACACTTGGAAGTGTTTAGCTCTGTTCTCGAGGTTGGAAATTTGCTTTGGCATTGCAATGGGCGTCTGTTTTTGTGAACAACCTTGATCTGGCATTTTAGTTGAATTGTCAAGGTGCAAACTGCGCTTGGCTTGGTGCAGACGTTCAACTAAATTGGTGCACTCCTCAAGTGTTTCGTCTTCTGCGTGGATGTGTCTCTCCCGAAGAAAAAATCTCTTGGCGGTCCTTGTGTTCCTAGAAAGCAGGTGGATGATTTGAAAAAGGCTGGAAATTCGTTGAGGCTGCAATTTCCTGCAATTGAAAACATCAATTCTTTTTCAGGCATTCGCGTCATATAAGTTGAATCCTTGGCAAGAAAGGGTTGTTGCACAAAAAATGAGAACAATTCCTGAAGACCAGGACTAGACATGAAATTTTAAACTCCTGCAACAAAACAAAATGATACTGAACGCTCCTGCAGACCTTTCTCTAAATCACTTGAATGGGAAAACATGAGTTGGTTGCAAAAGACGCCAAACAGAATGAATTGAGTTTCAGATTGCAACCATGGCAGAAACAGAAAAGGTCAGTTTCACACTTATTCCAGATACCTATTCCAGACATCAGAAAATATTCTTTTTCTGGTTGACAGAACACAAGATAATCATTGGGTTGTGTAACAGAATGGAAAAAGTTGAAAGAGACCCCATTCAATTTTGCACCTCACGCAGCAAGGCATCAAGAGAACCACGCTTTCTTGAAGATGTCCTGCCTGCAGCACCAAAAGGCACCCACTGCCTGGAGAAGCAATCCTACATGTTGCCGACACCCTGGTACGTTTGTGCCTCTCTCCCCAGAGAAGTGGAAAGGATCAGTGGTTTTCTTCCACTCTCAGAAAAGGTCAAAACTAACTTTTGGGTCAGTCTGGCTTTTTCCACTTGCTGTTTGGCACACAATTTGCCCATGAAGATCTACATTTTTGCTTTTGCAAGAACAAAGAGAACCAGCGGATGACCATGGTCAACATGACCATGGGTGGGGCCATTTGTGATGACGGTAAAATCATTGCTAGGAGGCATGGGGTGTCCGTAAGCGGGTGCTTCTCGATTACGTTGCACCAGGTTGATGTGTTTTCCCAGAGACATGGACTTTTAGATTTTGCTGACCCCATTCATTAACGAATACAAAGTGGCCACCTCAGATCAGGACTTTTCCGAATACGCTGTTGATTGTTTCGTCACGACTCCGATTTTCTTTTGAAAATGTGGTGCTTGGGGTCGCTGCCCTGTTGCTGCTTTCCGGCCTGTAAAAAGTTATTTGAAAAAAAATAGTCCAGAGTCTCGTTTGTCTCTGTCGCCAATTGAAGTCTGAGTATCCTTTTCGGGTGTAATTTTGTCTGGGCAGGAAACATGGTGCCGATGTGACAGAGAAAATACATTCTTTCTCTCTACTCTTTCCAGTAGCAGGCTTTTGCCCTAAACAAAGCTGTAACCAACAAATGAAACAAGAAATTTTCCAACAGCTGACAAAAAGAATCCGATGCCTTGAGACACAGAGACAAGACAAACCCAGGAGACATGACAGGACTGGGCACCAGTCACACTGGAACCAGCAATACATGGGTATCCAACTTTGCAACTGTTGTTATGTTCCATGACTTTTTGTGGTGAAGTCATTTGAAGCTGGAATACACAACAGCCATGGCCCAAAGTTTCATCTTCAGTTTGTGTGAAAATTCAGTGTTGCGGATTTTCAGTGAGCTGCAGGAGTTCTGGCCTCCAAGACCTCTCACCCTCATTACACCATGTTTTCTCTCAGAAATAAAAGAATCAACCCCAAAGCAGATTCTCCAACAAAGTATCTCACCTGATGTGGGTTGTGACTTTAAATGGTCACCACAGCAAGCAATGATCTAGGCTCTCCACCCATATCCCTTTTCCATACATTCTCCCCCACACAGCCATGTCCCATTCACACCTCACTCTTACCACTCACCCACCTTTGTCCCCCAGACCAACTTGACACATCATTCCATCACACAGCTCTTGATAAGACAAGTTCTGCAGAGATCTCTGCAAACAAACTCAGACAGAGGATTTCCATTACTGTTTGTTCATTGCAATGCATCCACAGGTGACCTAAGGGAAAGACACATGTGGGTGATCCAAAAAGCATTGAAATCAAACTGTGATCTCAGGAGGGTGACACAGGGATTTCATTCACATTTCCACACAAAAGTTCTCAAAAACTGCAACTGAACAGGGTAAACAAAACAAACTTTCTGGTCAACACACATTTCAACAACAACAACAACAACAACAACAGAACAAATTCCAAAAATTGTGGCCTGTTTCGGACCTTGTGTGAGATTTTGTTTGCTGGGAGATTTTCTGGATGTTTTACTGGTTGCAGGGTAACCATAACTCTTTTTTGCAGCTGCCATTGATGGGGACTGTTCATAAATGTGACGTAAATGTGACAAACGACCCTAGTGAACAATCTATTTCATATTTCTAACAGCAAGGCAATGACTGCATGATTCCTGGTTTAGTCTCTGCCAAAAAAGTGCATCTTTGGAAGACATTCCATTGCCCACTGCTTTCAAGTTGCACACCTAAAGGTTGCCAGATTTGGAAAGCAGGGAAGAGGGAGAAACCAATAAAATTCAGATTATTTTTTTTTCAGAGAGAAAAGGGACCATGAGCAAAAAGGGAAATTGGTCGTACAAAGCGATTGACGTCAATTTCGGAGTTGAAGAAAGAAGGCATCCCAGTAATGATTTGTTTGTTGTGGACGACAGTGCAGCGGTCTTTCGCAACAATGGAACAATTCAGGGCAACAAAACATCGTGAGTAATTTCTTCCTTTGGTAGATAGAAGGAAAACACAAACCTTCAGCAGCAATTTCTCTGTGCCAGCTGTTGGTGGAAATGTGCCAAATAGTTCTGACACTAAGGTGTCAAGGACCTGTCTGGCCTCATGCAGCAAGAAAACACTTTTCTCTGTGATGACCATTCTACTTGCAACAATAAGTTCAGAAAGAAGCTGTATGAGTCTGCTGTATTTGACTGCAGATATGGAGAAAGGCCTTCGTAAGAAAACCGCCTCACATGTGTTCATCCTGAGAAAGACCGGGGTCAAAGTGACTCCGCTTATCCCTCACAAAACAAAAAGAAATCGTGACAGAATTTGTTTTTCTCCAAACCATCACACACTTGAGCCACTGTTTTTCCCGAAAATTATTTCCGCTGAAAAAGTTCCAAACAGCCTGAACAAGGTTTGGTGCGAACTTGAGATGGCAGGACAAATCTGAGCAAGTCCAAGCGAAGACTTGCGCCGCAGGATACAGAGGGCATGAGGCCAGTCCAGTGGCGGACCCAGGGAAAAGAGAGAAAATCCACGCTGCAAAAATAGGGGAGGTTGAAGAGAAAAGAGTTTGGGTTTCTGTCCCAGATCCCCCACATGCAGTCCTGGCTCCATGGAGAATCACCTGGTGGAAACGGGGTGGAAACGGAGTCTGCTTCAGTCAACCTGAATTATCACTTCTGCTATGTTTGTCCCGTTTCTTGAAACAGCTTTTTGCAAAGAGAAAGTTTCATTTCTGCGTTGCAGGTATGAAGACATAATTGACCAAATGGGACCTGAAATGATACAAAATTTGTTCTTCAATTTGTATTACGCCAAAGAAAGGTTGGTATGGATTCTGCCTCTTGGCGTGATCTGTCAAGAGTTTTTACTCTGTTAGCCTGTCGTTTTCTTCATGTCGTCATTTGCAATGCACGTCCTTCAAACGGATCAGCAAATCAGATGCTCGTTAAGCAACACCTCCTCGAGGGAAGTCCAGAAAATGTCTCGTACAGAACAGAAAACAAGGCGTTCTAAACCCGGAGGAGAATGAGCAAAATTTGTCCGTCGGCCCTCAAACTGCTCTCGTTCCTTAAAGCACAATTCAACTCTGCCATGCTGCACCCCAGTCAGTTTCTATCAGGCAGGAAAAAAGAAATTTGGTCAATGTTCTAAAGAAACTGGATGGTTTTTCACAAAACGAGACCAATGTTCATTGTCTCACACACAACGCAAAAGCAGGCTGAAACTTGATACAGATGTGTCCTATTCGTGCAAGAACAGACGTCTATTTTTTGTACATCTTCTGCCTTGTGGTCAGATGGAGAGCAGCCAGACGTCAAATGCCTCCATGATCACTATCTTTTTATGCTTCTCATCCTCAAGGGATACAAAAGCTTTTGCAGACAGGCTGTGGGAATCACTTTCCATTTTCTGAGCAAAGGAAACACGTAGAGGTTTACACAGAGCAAAGGTGCTTTGCCACTCTTTTTGAAAGCTTACAAAGTCCCTTCATGCCAATCTGGTTTCAACACGAGTCGGATTTCTTTCTGAACATTGGCCTGTGAATGAAATGACCATCAGGAAAAAGAGGCTTCCCAGACTCTGCTGTCAGTGGGGAATCTTCTTTGTCTCAATTATTCCGATACGGGCATCATCGTTATCTTTCATCAACTGGTGTGTGGGTGTTGTTTTTCGACAAAACACGCAAGGAATGACACGGTATCTTCTGTCTCGTAGCCCTCCAAGGCCTAATTGGCTGAACACAACGTAAAACCTGTCATATTGTGCAGCAATCTTACCTTTACTGGGAGGACATGATCCATAGAGCTTGACAAGCCCATAAGCTGCCATGTGTAATTTTGCAGGTTTGCTTTGGAGTGTATCTTGGCTGTGTTCTCAGTGGCGTGCAATGTGGGTTCCCTCGCAGTGAATAATGGATATTACTACAGGCAATATGCGTACCATGCTCTGTTCAAGAATCTGGCAGTTTCCAACGCTATTGCTTCTGTTTCCATGTGGTTCACCAACAACGCTATTTTTCTGCTGGCTAAACTTCTTAGTAAGCAAAAACCCAGAAACTATTGAACCCATTTTCAAGCAGACAACAAATTTTCCCATGAAACATAAGATCTGGCGCGTGGCAGATTTTATCGTCTTTATTGAGACATTTAAATGTCATTTGAGTACATCCACAGGCTCGATGAACAGCTTCTGTGAAACTCTGGTCACACTGATGTACCTCAACTCGGCGTCTGCTGTGTTTGGACTGGTGTCTGCTATGACTCTCGTCGGCTTCTGCGTGATGCATTACATCGCCATATGCCTGCCTCTCAGGTATTCGTGATATTTCTCAGCAAATCTTTATTTCTTTGCTACCCTGGCACGTTTTTTGCACTTATGTTGTCCTTCTGAGACCAACATAGGGTGGCAGGGGGGATTCTTCACGATTCCGTTCACCAAAGAAAGCAGACATCGCAATGGGAGGATACAGGGCGCCATTCTTCCTGCATCAGAAAAGATATTTCTCCCAAAGGATGAATTCCAGAGTGGAACGCTGCAGAGAACTTTACTTGGACTGTGTTACTGTGTTTGAATCCAATACGTTTGGGACCACTACGAAGAGCATGATGGAGCAGCAAATGATCAATCTGCTAAAAACACCTTGGGATTGTATCTTAGAAGTTAGGAAAATCTCAGTGCTGTGTGTGCACAACACCATTCATTGCGAAAAACTGTCCATCAGCTGATCATTGTAGATCTACAAACAGGAAAAACACATGAATCAGTACATTCCCATTGAACCAACCAAACACTGGATGGGGTATCTTTCTTCGGAATCAGGACACTTCATTAACCGAATTTCTTCTCTCATTTAGGTACGAATCTCTTGCGAGTCAGGGGCCGAAAATTAGGCAGATGATTTTCAGTGCGTGGTGTCTCAGTGTTCTGTGCGCCGCTCTTCCTTTGCTCGCTTACATTATTCAGGTAAACCTATCAGTTTTTGTGCGCTATTTTCCAGGCTTCAGGTTGAGCGTTTGCAAGCGGTAGACCTGTCTGTTAATATACCGCCCGCGCAAAACACTCAAGCTGTGCACGCCAGTTGCAGCGGTGCTTATGAATCCACTGTTGAGCAACACGAAAGGAGCCATTGTTAAATGTGGCGGAACACAGCTTTTCTGACCTTCTGCGTTCCAGTTTATTCTGTAATTATCCAATCCATCGCAACCAGATCTACTTCGTAAAATTTTAGCTTCAGGCTACGAGACTGAGATGGCAACAATTTTCTTGCAGAACTACACGGCGGATTCTTCGTGCAGCATAAGGAGAGTGGACTTGTTCACAATGATATCTGCAGACGTCACAATGTCAGTTTTAATTATTTGCCACCTGACGCTGGCGTCCCTTTGTATTCGCATCTACTGGGAAATTAGAAAATTGCAGGTAGGTGGCACAAAACCCTTCCTGAATGTCACGCGATGAACTGAAATCAAAGTCAAATCTTCAGACGGCCAAATTACGCAAACATTCGTGCGGTGAATTCAGTCAAAGCAAAAACAGTGATGTGCGATGTGTTTTCCCTTTCTGCTTGTGTCTTGTACATGTATGAAGCCTTGCAATGTTGTCCAAGAGACCTGCAAGGTTTCTGTTTGTCCATTCCAAAACAAAAATTTGTCGCAAAGGATTTAATCCCTTTGATTCAGCCTGCAATTTCTGGAAAAATCGAAACTGAATTGAAGAATTGAATTTGATAATCAGCGCCTACATGCTAGTTGCCTGAATTCTCCAACAGAGAGTCAACAAATGAGCAATTTTACGCAGAATGAAGACAGTCATTTCCACCAGTAAAAGAGAACATAGCTAAGGAATTAAGGCAACTGGAATATAATTTCCACAGAGAAAGTCTGGATCAGGACGCTGTGTCATGCTGTGTTCGTTTTCTGTGCACAAAACCCTTAGACCAAAGAAGAAGTAAAAGCAGGCTGAATTTCTTTAGTAACCATGGAACACACCCAAAGGAGAATTTGAACACAGTGTGAACCAGGCATGAGCTGGTGGTGTGTTTTCATGATCCCTTTGGGATGGGCCTTGGCTCAAAATCGAACGAATTCGATGGATTTGGCTTTTGGATAGGCCCAAAATCTTCATCTGAAGAGGCTGCTCACATCAGAAGGATTCATACTACCGCTGCCATGGAGGGCAACAGGTAAATGCAGCGTTGTGCATTGTATCTCTTTGCAGAAAAGATTGAGCGAATTTGTCGGGGACTCTGGCGACTTGCAATACGAAAAGAAGACCTGGATCACCATTGTGATGCTGCTTTCCACAATGACAATATTTTTCTTGCCTTACTGCTTGGTCTACTTGATTTCCCTAAACCAGCAGTCGAGCAGCCTGCAGGAAAACACGGCCGTCTTGTATTTTATGAATCTTCTGCCGTATGTGAAATACGCTTCTGATCCTCTTATCTACGGTAAGAGAATGCTGCAGCTGCAGGAAGAACTGCGGAAACGATTGAAAAAGCATTGCTGCTCCAAGTTCAAAGAACGTAACAGGAGTTCGACCACCAGGGACAATTACACGAGAAAGGATAATTTACATCAAATGGTGACACTAATGTAACAGCCAGACAACGTAAAAGGTATCATCTGCGACGTCAAAAATTCAGCTCTTGGGAACTTTGAAGAAACTCTTTTTGGATTATGGCAGTTTGTACTTGAAGCTGCAGAACAAAGGGCAGTTTTCTTTTGTGAATCTGCTTTTTGCTTCGCCATTGCGGGAATGCTTTCCTCTGCTCTCTAGTTACGAACCCATGGTGACACTTTTTGCGGGATGCCCACTTGATTTCCCACTGCTGTTTTACTTTCAAATAAATCTGAATCTATCACTTTGCTGCACAATTTAGTGTTGACGAAATGCCACACAGTTCACGTAAAAATTCACAACCATGGGTCCCGTCCTCCCTTTGTCCACCAAAAATGGGTTTTCTGCATCTTCTCTTCTGAGTCTCCTTGACTCTTTGGAGGCGCAGCAAAGGAACACATCTGCCCTCTCAGGAGATAGCTGCGGTGTCATGGCAGTCCTAATGGAGTGCCACAGCACGACTTCACCAGAGTATTCCTGAAGACCGGGCAAAGGCCACGGGGGAAGCACGTTCCACGAAGGCGAAACAGAAATCTGGGTTGTGTTTTTTCTGTTGTTCTTCATTTTCAGACCAATTGCGCCTTTCTGTTTTGTGAAGCTTAACTGGTTTGTACCTGAAGCACTGTACATGTACATTTTCGTGCACACCAGAATCTCTCATACCGTGAAGCTGGAGTCAGTTTTGTTGGGTAAATCAATGGTTCTTTATTGACTGTGTGAAAGTCTGCTGTCCTTCTTGTTCCCGTGTCGTACATTTCCAGAATTGTTTCTTTCGCAGCTCACTGCACTGAATTCCTGTTTCATGAGGGAATGTCATAAATAAAATCTTTCCTGAAATCTCCTGTAACGTGAATTTTGTAGCGCCTTCACGAAGTCCCCTGACTGGAAGTTTCTTTCGCACGTCAACTCAAAGAGTTTTGTGGCGTTTTCTGCCACGACAAACCAGGCAACACCAAAATTTCTGGGTGGGAGTTGGTTTGAAAGCAGGTTGTCACTTGGCTGGTTCAGTTCATCAAACGGAAGCGTAAACACAGTGTTTGCCTCTGAAGGCAGAATTTGACTGGTGAAACCTGCTGGAAGAGTTGAAAAGCCTCAGGTGCAATGAAATTTCTAAATTAGAACCATTAGAAAAAATCTACTTTAATCTGTTTAGATCTATTCAGAATGAAGTCAGAGAGAAACACTGGAACTTGTTTCCCACAAATTTTCTGTGGGTGAAGTCAGACTCAGAACTCACCTGCAGTTGTTTCTGTATATTTTTTGAAATAAACGCATTTCTGCAAGCACACTGGGAAGTTTTAAACATTTTTCGCATGGGTACGACAAAAAAAGCGTTGTACCAAACAAGGGTTTCATTTTTTGAAGAGCAAAGTTGAAGACGCTGTGACGAACAAAAAAATCTCAATGCAAGTGGAGACGTGTCAATTTCTCTTCGTCTCGTTGAAAAGTCAGACAACGCGGAATTTGTCTGAGACTGGAAGATCGCTCATTTTCATCCTCTTCTTGAGGGAATTCTTTCTGAGTTTTGTCGCGTACCTGATTTCAATTGATCAGCAACATGCAAAAACAATAAGGTCAGGCAATCACTTTTTGTGCTCATCAACCTGATCACAAATCAATGAAACAACAACGCAGCCATTGTTGTAGAAACGGAACTTTGTGATTCCTTTCCGCTCTCCTCACCATGCATTGACGGACAAGATGGACTTTTCCGAAGAGTATCATCGCCAGGTAAAAAGAATCACAACTGAGGGATTGCAGTCTACTTCAGCAAATCGTATTACCTTGTAAATTTGAGCAATATTTTCCCAGTCTCATCATTAAGTTGCGTAGGTGGAATCAATTCTCATTCCGGATTTCAAGTTTCAACTGCGAAAGAAGAAATTTGACTTCAGCGTTTTACCATGCTCGTGCCAAAGAAACAAGTTTTTTGTTTGTTTTGTGCCAAAAACGCATTTGCCGCATCCAATAGCTGGTCTTTTTCTCTGCATGAAATGTGTATAGATTTGACTAAAAATCAAGAGAACAAGAGGATTGAGGAAATAAAAGATCCAGAGAAAAGAAAAAAAAAACACGCACAACAAAGATGCAATGTCCGAGATTGAGAGGCTTCGCACCACGGCCGGCTTCCTCGATTCCGTGACGCCAGCTGGAAGATCATGCCTTCAAGTCAACAATCCACAAATGTCAAGATTGCAAGATATTCGACATCTGACTTGCGTTTGACAAAAAAAACAAGGAATTAAGAGCTTCGTTCTGGAAACTTTTTCGACAAACATCCCCGTTCTTGTTCCTCTGTTGGCTCTTGTCTCTCCATTCCAGAGTGGCGTTTTCCGCAGGTCACCCTCTTCATCGATACGCCATATTTGGCAGAATTGGAGACGTGAATAAAATTTCTCGCAACGGGAATATTTGTGCTTGGCACAGGACAATTCTTCCACATTTTGTGTCCTGAGGGGTGTCAACCAGTGGATCTCTCATTCTTGTTCGTATACCCTGCTCTGATTTGGGCAAACATGGGAATGTCAAAAACAAAACCCTACAGAAACGGCGTAGACAGGCAAACTCATGGCTATAGGCATTCACCCGGACCAACGTACAGAGCTCTGTAGACATCTGACAGCTGTTCGGGTGTGAGAGCCCATTAGAGATTGTATAGTGATTCACCATATACCGGTCCGGTTTTTTTGCCCCCCTCTCGGGGGGGGGGGGAGGAAAAACAGGATTTTACTCACAGTTAGTGTAGGCAAGGGGTACCTTGATGCCTTTCAGGAACACTTGTATTTGGTTGAGAAATCACACTGGCATACCCTACAGAGACAGCTAACTGGTCTGGATGGGTATATGGTG
>JAAUYG010103038.1_pt1 | contig 12093 bp, 8 predicted proteins | sample 7278091 | NCBI WGS metagenome assembly JAAUYG01 (sample SAMN14350201, study PRJNA611818) | marine sediment metagenome | isolation source: surface marine sediment (0.6m) | place: French Polynesia: Moorea | collected 2018-08 | reverse complement strand
TCACTTATCAGTGGGGCCCGGTTAAATATAAATCAGGTCGCCGCGCTCAAGGCGTGGGACCGCACGCGCGCTTGTCCTGGGCGTCGCGCTCCTCAAGGAAAATCCCCTAGTCCAACATAGAGCCACATACAGATTTGTAAACCACAAGAGAGAGCGGAACACCACAATATAAAACACGGGGATAAGAGATTATGACATGTGTAATTAAGGGATTATTATGACGTGATTTACTAAGGACTAGAATTAACCCAGGGAAAGATTAGATGACACATACATGTACATGGAATGGCACTCTTAGACAAGTTCATCAAAGAAAAGATAACGAAATTTACTGTCTTCATCATAAGTTGAACTTGATTTAAATACTTGTCAGCTGTGTAACCCCATATTATAATATATATGGAATGGGTTTCTCCCCAGTTTTTGTGCACCAGAGAATTTCACCGAGTGGTACCTTTCTGGACCCACTGGGCGAAATTCACGTGGTAAAATACTGGGGTGAAACCCGGTCCAGATACATGGCAAATTTTGGTTCGTGTGTGGCGACGATGTAATCAAAGATCCCATACGCATGGAGGATATTAGGCGTAATATTCCCGTTGACAGCTGCCGTTCAGCTTTCCGTCAGGATATCTGGGGACGATCGCCGGTAACACTGGTGAACAAGCATGACAAAATGTCATTGTGTGTACGTGCTGCCGGGAAGTTGTCATCCTGTAGACGGCCGCAATGTGACAGTTTGTGGTTTTGAAGGCTGCGTAGAATACGACAAGGACGCACTGTTACATAGCAATTTATTAGTGTATAATTAAGATAACACTTATAATGAGAGCCGCTGATCATACTGATAGTAGAAGTAGAGAGTTTGGTACTTCCGTGAGCGGCTATATAAAATGATAATAATACGACATCACGAAATACAGCGAAGCCTGTTATAGGCTGATAAATACATGAAGGACAATAGCAACCAGCGTGTGTACACTTTTTGTGCGATTTTTGACCCTTGTTATAGGCCCCGGTTATAAGCATGTACCTGTATATTAAACAGGGTACCCATCAGGCTCCATCAGGCCTGCTGCTGTCCCTTAGTTCTTCCCTTGTTATGTGTGGTTTCACTACAAGCTTCAAGTTCACCACCTCCAACTGCGGCACTCAGGTGATCATGGCCAGCCAGATACCTTGTATCGACCGCGGGTTATCAACAGCCCAGGCTGCCACTGTGAAGCCTGCCAGCCGTAGGTCTACTCTCCTCTCTCTATGACGTCATTCGCTGTATGCCAGCACAACGCGTCTCACTATGGCACGCCATTTGGTAGGTCTACATGATGGAATAATATGCTTGGGGAATCCCAATGTTGTTGGTCACCTTTTTCCTGGTTCTTTGTTTTCCTCGTTTACTCCTGTGAATGGATATATCAGTATTTTACCCTTTCTGACAACTCAGTGTCTGGCGTATAGGATTATCAAATATTCAAGAGAGCAATTACTAAATCAAGGTACTGTATAACACCCTACATAGCGGATCAAAGAAATAATTTTGTGTAACTGCCTCACAACTAAAATGGTCACACACGATGTTTGGGGACAATCTAAAAGCTGAAGTCAGTAAGTGGAAGTGTAAAATGACATCATATATCGACCTCTGCATGCATCTAATGTATGTAATGATCGTCATTATTGTGAAATGATAATAAAAATAAGTAAATGCCAACTGAAGTCAGTATAATACTTCATTTCAAACAACCATAACCACAATATTCCAATGCTACTTTTGGCTACCTAATCAACGACAGTCAGGCTACAGGTCCCACAATGTAATCCTCATTAGAACTGAAACCTGATTCATGTTTTGTTGATAATGTTGATATAAATAGGATGTTTGTGGCATATAGATTTCAAAATCACCCATAGCAAACACAACTAACATTTTTCATGCCTTCAGTTCTTCCCACAGTTGTATGAATATTAATAGCAATCAATCTTGCTTTAAAAATACAGCTGTAGTGTGTAATTCCTATCATTATATGTCTGTGTGTCTTTCCCAGGATCATGGCCTCTGGTGAACCTGACAGTGACCTGGATATTCATCAAGCTGAAACCACAGCACCAACCCTTCCATGTGGCATGACAAACAGGCCTACTCTACCAGAGGCGCAGTTTGGGTTGGGGATCTCTGACCCCTCTTACCAACAGCAGACGTGGAGTGGGATGGGGAAGTTGTTCCAGCAGGAGACACTTAGTGACGTCATGTTGATGGCAGAGGGACATTCCATTGCCTGTCACAAGTTCCTCCTGGCAGCAGCATCAGAATATTTCTACAACAGGCTTGCCGTGGATAATGATTCCGTCAATCATAATCTGTTAGAGATTGAAGGTATCAGTTTTAATGCTCTGAAGGTGATTGTCAGTTACCTGTACACTGGTAATATCAACATCACACAGGAGAATGCCAGCGATGTGATGCCAGTTTGCAAAATGCTCCAACTGAAATCAGCCTATGACATCTGTGTAAACTTCACCTTGGACACAGTCAATCCCGGAAACTGCATTGGTTTGTACAAAATGGCAAAGACAAATGATGTTCAGCAACTTTTGGCAAAAACGCTTGATATGATGGAAAGTAATTTCACTGAGGTTGTATCTGGCAGGGAGTTTCTTACCATGTCTGAGCAGGACTTGGCCGATTATATCCAGAATGAGAACGTAAACATCCTAAATGAAGATCCCGTGTTTGAGGCTGTTGTATCTTGGGTCAGGAGCCAACCACTAGAGAGAGAATGTAGTTTTGCTCGACTGATTACACATGTCCGTCTCACGCATTGTTCTCCTCATTATCTCACACAGGTTGTCAGCAAAGAACCTTTAATGAACTCTAACGAATGTCAGAAACTCCTTGTGGCTGCTTTAGTTCACCATACTGCTGCGGCCTCTCCAGATAGTAATAAGCCACCTGACACTGCTCCTAGGAAAGGATATGCAAGAGAAACCACTTTGATGATAATAGGAGGTAAATATGAACCTGGAAACGTCATCGGTACAAACTGCTGGCGTCTGGGGGCCGCTGGATGGAGAGTAATGGAGCAATGTCCTGTACCTGCACCAGTGTGGTGTTTCAGTGCCTGCATGATGAAAGAAGGAATCCTACTTAGTGGAGGATTCAGGGATGGTAAACCTGTCGGTCAGTGTTGGCTGCTGTCCACCTCAACCTACCAGTGGAGTCCTCTACCAGACCTGAACACACCTCGGGGCAGACATGCCTCAGTGTGTGTGGGAGGGCAGCCGTATGTGATTGATGGACAAGGAAGTGATGGGAAGGAAATATCCTCCGTGGAATGTCTACATAGATTTAGTGGGAAGTGGGACATCCTGCCAGATTTGCCTAAACGACTGGTGCATCCTATGTCTGTCAGTCACGGACATTACATATATGTGTTTGGAGGGACAGACATAAAGTGGAACCATTCACATTCAGTATATGTTTATGGTACAAACAGGAACTTATGGCAGACTTTGGCAGACATGCCACACATATGTAAGTTGGGTTCGGCTGTAGTATGGAAGGACAGAATTTACATCGTTGGTGGGTTTGATCAAGCCTGTATGTGCTATGACCCTGTCCTGGCTCAGTGGAGCACTCTGTCGCAGTGTAGACATGAGCATGCGGACGGTCCAGCCTTGGTGTGGAAAGACAGGATACTGGTCTGTGGAGGGAGGACCAGTCAGGTGAAACGTGATGATGGTGCAGCAAGTGGTACCACAGTGATAGAGGAGTATAACCCTGAGACAGACACCTGGACTGTGTCACAGACAGAACTGCCACTGAGCCTCCACGCACACTGTGTATTTAATACAGACGCAGGTATTAAAACATAACGTGACATAACCCCGGTAAGTTACCATATGCGTATACTAACCTAACAATGTATTTGATAAAGCTAACGTTTTGTTCTACTGTGTTACTGATCACTAACAAATTACTGAAAGCCGAGAAATAGCATTCCACCGAGGCCGACAGTATGATTGTGTCACACAGAGTAGTGTCACTGTAAGTTATAAACAGAAATAGAGATGTACATGTTATGTACATGAAATGTACATGTTACAGCATGTTTGAAGGTTTCTATGAGTTCTTTGAAACTCCTCTTACATTTATGTTTGCCATAAAATCTGATAAATTAGCATAGCATGTGACGTCACACTTGACATGTTTGCATACTGTATAACTACTACCGTTACGTGGTGTACTACTACCCGCAGTAGATTACTACTCAATATGGCTGATACTGCATGATTGATGTTGGAGTGATAAATAGTAATGACTATCCCACTATATCAGGCAACATGATTGGGTCACAGAGAAGTCTTTTTTTCAATGTATGGTATGAACTGTAGCCGGACAAATCTATACGCTGTTCCATTTGTGTCAGTAAAGATATTCTTATACCAGTGCTGTTTATACATACTGTATTGCATCAAAACTTGGTGTTTTGTCATATGGGAAGTTCATCACAGAGTTTAGGGTACTGCTGTCTGTAGCGTCCAGTGGCTTTTTTTATCACGCTTATCCCGCCGTTGAGATGCAAGTTTCAAAGTGTAACTGACTACTATAGTCTGTAAAATAGTGAAGCATGTTAATATATATTAAGATGTGAGGTAAACGGGAATGCGTTAACAGTTCTATGATGCATGTTTCCGGGTGTTTTTCTGCTTTATTAGAGAAGTCTGTGTATGGTATTGTGTTATCTATGGTAAGCTGCATGTAACAAGCACAACAAGAGAAAAAAACAAAATTGTGAATCATATTCTACTTCACTATTTTAATGCAAGGGTTTGTAATGTTTTGCCTTAATAAAATGATTTCCTAAACCAAAGTTTTCTTAATGCTTTTGTCATTACCATGTTGCCAATATTACATCTATTTACATGTGTGCTGAATTTATTTATTTATTTATTTATTTATTTATTTATTTATTTATTTATTCATTTATTTATTTATTATTTATTTATTTAATTATTTATTTACCACGATTTTTTTTCTGGGTGGGCTGGTTACAAGAGAAATGTATTGTTGTTGTTTATTTTCCGAATTGTAACAGACATACAGCAGATAAATACATATTTAGTGGGGTACAATTCGTGGTCATTCCATCTGAGCATTATAGCTGTGACCTATGATCTGAATAAGATAAACAAGCGTTAAGGTACATAGGCGATGGAAGCCAAAATTACTAACTTTTTCTTTTAAATATATTTTATTAAACGTCATGTTGGGGAATAGGTAAAACCAACAAACGGCGGTTACCGACACGCAGGTGAGTGAGAAATATTTTCACTCCTATCTGCAATGGAACGAAAGCCAAAGGAATCAAGCGTACGGACACAGAAAGACTTTCACCTCCTTTGCCATCAGTCCTCTCGTGTTGGTCTGCCACGGCGAGCATAGGGAAAACTCATTTGATTGAAAAGGATGAGGTCTCACCATCGGGTCACGAGAACGCCTTCCGTAACTTTCAGACATATGCAAAGGGGGTATGAATACATAAAGAACAAAAATAAAAATACATATTAGTTTAACAAAAATAAATACATATTAATTAAATGTCTTGAGTAACGTGCCTTGATGACATGAAGGTTTGGGTAGCAGCAGCAGCCAATAGTAGTAGTAGTAGTAGTAGTAGTAGTAGTAGTAGTAGTAGTAGTAGTAGTAGTAGTAGTAGTAGTAGTAGTAGTAGTAGTGGTGGTAGTGGTAGTGGTAGTGGTAGTAGTAGTAGTAGTAGTAGTAGTAGTAGTAGTAGTAGTAGTAATACGTCCCCATACATGTGGAGTAAAATGGCACCATCACGTTGCCCTTGAGTGACCTTGAAAGGTCAAAGTCACTTACATTTTGAGTGATAAGAAAACTGTTTATTATGGATATATTGGTTGGGAATATAGTAATCTGGATGTCACATATACTATTCACAATTTGCTAAGGATCAGTTGCATGATCCTTAGCAAATTGTGCGTTGCAGTCTCTGCTAAGAGTTTGCTAAGGATCCTGTAACTGATCCTTAGCAAATTGTGAGTAGTATTAGAATTTGTGGGCGGGCGTGGTTTAAGCTGTCCCAGCGGTCCTTCTCGTTTCTACTTTTTTCTCTTTCAGCAAAAGGCTATGGTAACCACGTGGGAATTACGCAATGTGTTCGCTTGATTTCTATTACGAAACAGCGTATCGTAATCGTAACGTGATTGCTATAGCAGACATAATTTGTCTTCCTTTGCTTCAAATTGTTACGCCATACCGTGAAAATTCGTCGGGCTGTTCATCCCCATGTCAAAAGACTAGGCCGCTGCTTTGGAACGGACGCGCCAGAATGAACGTCGTCTGCATTTTTTAGTGATTATTACATGTATTACTATTGGGATGTCTATAGTTTTCGTATCCTGTCCTTACCGCAATTCCGCACTTTAAAGAGACACCCCGATGGAAGACGAATTGAGAGTACATGTAGTTGGGGCTTGGCATTCATGCAAGTAAATTCCCTAGTAAATCCATTCAACTGCGCCTGGAGGTCAACGGTTTTTTTTTTTTCGGGAATACTTTGCTCAATCGCCCAATTCGCTGTCGATTGCGAGGAACCGTGTCAAATTTGCTGTCCGCGTCTTTTTTCAGAAAGGGACAGAGGTTAGCCTAAAATAAAGGACCAAAACAAATTTTTTTACTGCTGGTTTGAAATCAATTCTGGCCCAAGATAGTGATTTGTGATTAATTATATTAATATTTCTTTGTTCAGATCTTGACTGCCATATCTGAATGCAGGTTGGAATATGGGGGAAGTTTGAATCGATGGAATATGTTCTTCAATTTAATAGCCACGAAATTTAACTTTTTGCATCTACGGTAAAGTCAAATCATTTGTGACATTCCTATATTAGTAGATTTTCAAAGGGCATTTTAACAATCAGCAGGTTACAAATTTTTGTTTATGCCTATTGATTTTGTTTCCGAAAGCTGCTCTCCAAGAAGAGAAATAAAAGCTGATGAAGAGTGGAAATGGAGGAGCTGGAGAAAATGTATATATAATTTATGTTATCGTACATTCTTTATGTCATCTTGCGACCCTTTAACGTATTTGAAAACATCCTGGAAAACAACGTTCAAACTGCTGTATCTTCTCAGAATCTTGCAAAGTGTCAGAATTGGTGCAAAATTCATAGCAATCTTGGCCTTCAGGGACACGTGCAAATCCCATCATTCTTAAACTTAAGGTATATGGCCTTAAAAAAACACTTTAAATCCTTTAAAAAACACAAGAAAATTCGTGGTGGCAGGTTTCTAAGCATTCGTTTATTCTTGAAACAACAAACAGAACAATTACAGAATACATCGCAAAAAGTAATTTTGTCAAAGCTAATAGCCTACTTAATACAACTTGTGGTCTGAATCGACAACACATGTTCTTGTCACTTATAGCCAAATGGCTCCATTGTGAAGGTTCTATAAATATTATCCTTCACGCAGTTGTCATGAAATACATATGTATTATTATTATGTGGAAAAGTGTAAAATGCAAAATTCATTGTTTAATACATGTCTAGACTTACGGAGTCGTGGACTCGAAAAATAAAAAAAAACATGTAGTAAGCCATCGTATCATTAGATATGGACATACATGGGTCATAGTTTTGTGCTCACATGGGTCATACCTGAGCGGTAATTGCTTTACTTTTTAATATTTTACAATAGTAGTGAATGTTTAAGCACACCACATAGTTTATTGCTAGCTAACATCTTGTCATTCCGAAACGGCATGTAGCATGCTGTGCTTTCAACAACTGTAACATGACTAATTGTACCTGTACAACAAGAGATCAACACGACACATACGGCCGTAGGATCGAATAACAGGCATCAGGATACAGTCCCCATAATGAGCAATCTCGACGGAAAGTAGTTTCGCTGCGTGTGCATATTTTGATACTTTGGATCATATTCGTACTCTGGCTAATGATCATAGACTGTCTCATTTTGTGTTGTTTAACTCTGACTGTGTCAGTGGAATTAATGTCATGGTGCTGGTGTCCGTCGTCCCTCCATTATCCATCCATAAACGCCCCCATCCTTAAAAACTCATTTTCTCAGAAAACGTCAAGTAGATGAACGCCAAAATGTGGTAAGGTAACTGTCCACCATACCACCAGACCATTATTTTATTTATTTAATTGTCAGTTTCTGAAGTTTAACTTTTTTTTCGTTTTCATTAGCATAAGACCATATCAGATGAAAATTTTCAAAACGAATGAAACTTTTGTGGAATTTTGCATATGGGTACCTTCAAAAAGTTACTTATTATTTTGTTTGCAAAAGTTGAATTAATCAAACATTATTGGAAAAAAATAACATCCTTTTTAAAACGCTATTCCTATAGTTATTATATTTCAACCAAACTTTTCATAGATGTTCCATGTGACAGTCCTCACATATTTGTTTCCTGGAATTTTATATTAAAATTTAATTTTAAAAATGACTGAATTTTAACTTTGTGGCCTAGGAGAAAATAAAAAAAATGCAATTTTTGTCGACAGCTAATTGTAGAGTGAAACGAGCGAAAATCTGGGCATGCATGTACATGTAGGGTACTTTTAACGCTTGATGCTTCAAGTTCATTTTGGGTCATTTTGGTGCACTTAGAATGTTTCCACACATTCGATTTTCTAAACACTACTCCCACAATTATAATTATTTTGCTGACAAGTATTTTTATAGATGTTCCCTGTGACAGTCTACAGAAAAGACTTGTCGGACTTGAAATCTAAAGTTTACTTTTTAAAACTAGATTGAAAAACTAGATTTGGTGCACTTGGAATTTTTCCACAAATGCAGTTTCTAAACACTACTCCTACAGTTATAATTATATTGATGACAAATATTTTTATAGATGTTCCCTGTGAGAGTCTGCAGAAAAGATATCTTGGACTACTTGAAATCTAAAGTTTACGTTTTTAAAAGTAGATTAAAATTAACATCTCGGCCAATTGGAAAATGAAAATTCAAATATCGTGGGAAAGGCTAATCGTAGAGAGAACTAGGCGAAAATTTGGGTGTCCCTGGCAAATAATATATCTATGTGAGACACGCTTGACACTTGACGCTTCAAGGTCATTTTCCGAAAATGCTACAATTAATGTTATTTTCTACCCAAATCTTTGATGTCACAACACAGCCCAAACAAATGTTCAATTATTAGTATTTTGAAATTTAACTCTTCTTTATCTTTTTAAAGACTGAAAATAACATGGCCAATAGAAAATAAAGTAAATATCTCGCAGCGAAACAGATGAAAATGTTGGGCCTTCAGGGTAAATTATGAATTTATGTACAGCGTACTTCAACGTCATTTGCTGGTCATTTAGACCGTGCAATTTTCCAATGTTTTTTTTCCAATGCTGTCTCTATGTAGTTAAATACTTTATTTGAAGCAGACTTTCTAAATAGTTCTCTTGTGAATGCCTACTCACACTTGAAAGACATGTGAATGCACCACAGAATGTGATAACTTTAACCAGCCTCATACAAATGAATTTGTTTGCGAAAACTTCTTAATGGTTGCATCTTTAAAGCTGTGGCTGACAGTGGTCAACAAGCATAGCGTTAAGGTCCTTGGGCCTCATGTTTTTTGTTGTTGTTTTTTAATTATCTTTTTTTTTTTAGTTATTTTTTTTCTGACACCACACACGCTCAATGCACTTGTAATTCTCAACCTTAGTTGCTTTCTAACATCCACAATCTTTCTGGACCGCAGTATCTCTGGCATTGAAAACTAACAATGACTTGGACCAGTGCAGCACCTTTATTTATATCAGCATCATGGTGAGTGCTTTTCCTGATGGACTAGACGTTGCAACACGTAAGTATATACAAACGTATGCAGGCTAACCTTTAGAGCATAGGCACTCATGGTGCAAAGCTGGTGTCAATGAATTTATCGAGCACGTTAGGTTTGTACTTAGCCTAATATTTTTGGCCTCAGGACAATGATTAGTGTGTGCCTACAAATAAATGCGACGTTGGTATAATTTACCTCAAATGTTGTAAACAACCTAAAATAAACACCTTTCAGCAAACGCCATCATAACAGAGTGATATCTAGACAGCCAATTCTGACTTTTCTTTCAATGGTTAGTCGCGCACATGCTCGGGCACGTGCTGAACTTCAAACAAAACAGCAGGTTATCGTTTTCTTCAAATTATTCATACATTTATATACCAGGTACTTATGGCACGCTACTAGCTTGAAATATCTGCTTAAAAAGCTAGAATAATACAGTTTTAATATATTTATGTAGCATTATCAACAGACTGAAACCTTGGTGTGTAAGTAATCTCTTACAATGCATTTTATATGTCTAACTGGGTTAAAATGCTTAATTTTCAGTGATCTTTACACGTACTGATGAAATTTGCACAACTATTTTTGACTACTGCACCGGTATAATTTACCACCAGAAGAGAAGCCATGATTAATTTTCTGAAGTAAAAAAAGGTCCACCTGGAGACGGATGAGACTGAAAATGAATGACTCCGACCTAAATCACACTGATTCTCTAGCCCATTTGTGGCTAGAGATAGGTCGAGGTCTCCACCCAGTACTCTCTTCTGTCGGGATTGTTGGTAATTCCATGGTGATCCTCTGTGTGTTACGATCCGCCGTGAATAGGACACCAATGAACATCTGCTTTGCCAGCCTTGCTGCCGCTGATCTCTTGGTGGCTGTGTCCATAAGTGCAACCGTTTTCTTCGGAGACTTTGCTCCTCACAGTTCTTTCTATAGGAAATGGCTTTGTTTAGCAACACTCGCTTTCGCCACTCATAGCGCTCTGGCGTCAGTCTTGGGTATCCTGGTAATCAGTGTGAAGAGATGGGGGCAGATTGTGCACTGGAACAGCTGTCACCAAATGAGTCGCATGAAGGGAACAATGGCATTGATAACAGGCGCCTGGGGATGTTCATTTCTACTCTCAATTTCCGTCATGGCCTCTGGCAAATCTGAGAATTCCACGACATGCTCGCTCGATTTCTATCTCGAAACACCGCATCGCATCACGCTAAACATGATTGCTATATTTGCCATAGCAGTCAATGCCTTCTTTTGCTTCAAACTCTTGCATCACGCCGTGAAAACTCGCAGGGCTGTTCACCCCCATGCCCAAACGGCAGCCGCTTTGGAACGGGCGCGCCAAAATGAACGTCGGCTGCACAATACCATTGTAATTATTATTACTATTCTCGTATCGCTATGGTTACCGTATCTTATTCTTACCGCTATTCCACACCTCAAAGACACACGGATGAAATACGAACTGGTGCGGATTTGGGGCTTGGCCCTGATGCAGATGAACTCTTTACTAAACCCCTTTATCTATGGCTGGAGGTCAAAATCATTCCGGGACTCGCTTCTGGCGTTGTTGCCAACAAGAGGAAATCTATCATGCTGCAGAAAGTGAAACAATTCAGAAGTTATCCACGTTTCTTGCAATATATATTTACGGTGGAAATCTCTTTTACTATGTGACAATCATGTGAGACAAATGGTCTCTCTCTCTCTCTCATTTTCTGATTTAACTATTATGTACAAGCCAACTAAGTGAATGTCTTTAAGATAACAGTTTACACGTTCTTTTTAACATTTATGTTACTAATTGCATCTCACACGTGCGCTTATGTATTTATCTCCTTTTTTGTTATTTTATTATTATTTTTCCGTTCTTATTGTTCTTGCTGTTACTGGGTCGTTAATCTGTCGTTCCAACAAATCTATCTAACAAATGGATTTGTTGGAAAAACAGATTTAACCTTCCTGTTTGGGAAAGTTCCACAAAGCTTCTTAAAATCTTATTTGATCTCTCCGATTACAGGCCGGTATGCATTCATCCTGATTTAGCCAATTTAGTTTGAAAGGTAATCGCCTCAGGTTGATCTTGGAGAAGTGTAATCTTCAGCAAATATATATATATTCTTTATTTCCTCCATTTGCTGGAGATCCAATGAAATTAAATACAAAGATCATACAAAACCAAAATCAATCATTTTTACATAAAACATTTGTTCGACAG